>Ga0307514_10001834_pt1 | contig 23555 bp, 27 predicted proteins | sample 16_EM_MG_FD_203088 | JGI IMG/M metagenome (GOLD analysis project Ga0307514, IMG submission 203088) | Populus trichocarpa ectomycorrhiza microbial communities from riparian zone in the Pacific Northwest, United States - 16_EM | ecosystem: Host-associated > Plants > Roots > Unclassified | place...
GGAATGATAAATGAAAAACATACTGGCGTCAGGGAGGAGAACTAGAGGTTTTCATCAAACCTTCTGACGTGTCCGAGTACACCGGCATCAACACCTGACCAGGTGGAATGGCTTCATGGAGAACCGCAGAGTCGGTACTGCATCCGATTGGTCAAGACCGAAGTCACAAGGGCTGGATCAGCGAGCCTCGTGAGCCGAAGTGAAAAGATGAAACATAAGGGGGAATGAATGCATGGGAAAGAATACAGCATTGGCTGCGCATAGGGCATGATGATGTCGTGATATATTGCGAGCTTGCACGACAATGGCGTGATAAGTCATTATCATGAAACAAGATGACGAATGGTGATGTGGAGGATGACTGAGACAGTGATGGTCAGCTTGCATGGGGAGGAACCCTGGGATCTATAAGAACGGATCAATCGTCTGAGACGTACCCCATTGGATTCCTTCCAACTCTTCTGTCATCATACTATCCTCAAGATGTCTACTCCTTCTACTTCTCCTCTTACCGGTCATGTCGTCTATAAGCAGTCTGCTCTGGATCGTGTTGGTATCACCCGATGGGACGGTAGGAACCACCAGTTGGCTAGGGCAAACTTCCAGAAGCCTTACCCCTCTGCGAGCGAGGTAAGTATTGGATAATGTTGCCAGGGAAGCAAACATTAACCAATGCTAGGTCTTCAGTCGTTGCACCTACGGGGTCCGGCTCGGGGGAGAAGAAGACGCTGATCAGTTTATGATCGAGGAAAGGAGGAAGCAAGATCGCTTCCTCAACCTTCACAATGATGACGTCCTCTGGGCGAATATGATCTGGGCCCAACAAGATCTGTTGATGATAGACCGAAAGGAGATGACGGACAACGTCCTATTCGACTTGCTGAAGATGGGGATCCTCGACTGGGAGGCTCCTAATGATCGTCTCAACCAGACTACCCCAGCGATGCGACACTCGACGGCGATGATGATGCGGATGTTGTCGAGGGTTATGCAACTGGAAGCCAAGGTAAGGTTGGCCAGCTGTTCATTGTATGACATCAACTGACTGCCTTCTAGCGAGATAACCTAGAGGTCGAGTTCCGCAAGCAAGACAAGGAGTGTACTCAAGTCTTGAAGAATCACTTCGAGCAGAATGAGTACCACGGGGATCGATTGGATCGCCATCGTGAAGATATCAACTCGGCCAACAGTGCCATCAAGCGGATGGAGCGCCGCATGAACCGTTTGGAGGCGAAGGTCAAAACTCAGGAGGAGACCATCGAGGCGTTGGAGGGAGTGATCGAGAACCAGCAGGTGGTCATAGCTCGCTTTAGGTCTTGCGAGTGCACCAAAGGTAGGACCTTCGGTTAACTGGAATTACCCGGTCGCTGATGATCCTTTCTAGGCGTTGGCATTGCAAGAGTTCTCGAGGTTTCTCCGACTCCGTTGGAGTACGCCTCCGACGACGAAGAGGACGTGGTCACGGATGCGTCCTATCAAACCCCTCCGATGGCTTCGACGAGTCCAGCCATGATTCCTCCTGAGGCCGTGGTAGAAGTACCCACACCTGCGGTGACTTGTGGCTGTGGAGAAACCGTGGAGAAGGCCAAGGTTGGGGAGGAACTTGTGTTGTGCTCCGAGGTTGACGCAGTCAGATCTGACTCGTCGGAAGAGGTCATTCCTGAAGAGAACGTCGTTCCTCTTCCTGTCGCCGCTCCTCCTCCGACCTATTCTCCGGTTCGTGGTCAAGTTGCTGTTCGAGGTCGTGCCGGTCGTTCATTTCGTCCCTACCGCTTCCCTTATGCAGAACGTGTCGATCGCAGACTTGCTCGAAAGGATCTCCTCAGGGAGGCTGCTGATTCCGAGCGTCGAAGGCTTAAGCGGAAGTGGGGAGGCGAGGATCTTGCCCGAAATGTCCAAGCTCGAGTTGTCCAACCTGATGATCAACTCGAATCGGATGGCAGCGGTCTTGGTTCATCTCCAGGGAGTCATCGAGGACCTTCACCAGACGCAGTTCAACGAATGGACTCGCCGGTTGTCTGAGAGGGGAGAACTCGGGGATGCGGAGACCGTTGCTACCCAAGTAGCAGAGATGACACTTGATGAAGAGTTGGAGGACTTCGGAGAGTTGGACGAGCATCGAAGGGAGATGGGATGGAGTTAGAGACCAGTACAACAGCTACGCTTTATATCACCATGTACTTGTGTCGCCAATTGAATCGTTAGTCTTGTTTCGATTGATGAGTGATCGTGAGAAAAGAGACTTGGAATGAGGGAAAGTGGGGGAGTTGGACTGAAAAATAAAATTTAAAATCGTCACCAAAAGTAGGTTCCTGACACAGCGGTCCTGGTTCACCTCCAGGGAGTAGTCAAGGATCTACACCAGGTCCAGTTCAACAAGTGGACTCGCCGGTTGTCTGAGAGGGAAGAACTCGGCGATGCGGAGAGCGTCGCGACCCAGATGGCAGAGGCCATGCTTGATGAGGAGTTTGGGGAGCTCGAAGAGTATCGTCGGAGTATGGGATGGGAGTAGGTTAGACCAATACAAGGCCCGTGTTGCCAATTACTATGTATCAAGGTCATCAATTGGATTCGTTTGTCTTGTTCGATGACGAGAGATTGTGAGAAAAGGAACTTGAGTGAGTGAAGGTGGGGAGTTGGGCTGAAAATTAAAGTTTAAAATGTCAATAAAAGTAGGTTCCTGACACCCGCCTACTCTCACACCTACTCATCCTCCCCTCCTCCCCATTACACCTGCAAACCCCTTCACTATCCCTCTAGTATACCAACAGTGAGTTTCAGGCTTAACAACCCTGACATGGATGGCCTGACCATCGTGTAGGACAGTGAAGTACGAGTGGGCCGACATTGATGAGTGAGAGGTAAATGTGACATTGGGGTCGATAACAGAGATGGGCCAGGGCTGAGAGTGATGGAAACTAGAGGCTGGGAAGGTGGAGGACAACAGCAATGAGGCAGGAGTGTTGGAAGGGGAGGAACGAGGCGAATAACTGGTGACACCCTCGGGGAGGATCTCGATAGCGACCACAGTTCTGGGTGTCTCCTGATAATCGTATCCGGAGGTGGGACCTGACGATACAACCGTGCTCAAACTGCTGGATCCGGCATCTTCGAAACTCAAACTACCATCAGAGAGGTTTTGAAGGACTAAAAAAGGGAGATGAAAAATCAGACAAAGTCAGGGAAAAAAGGGTGGCTCTGGGTGGAGATGGAATGGCCATCGTAAGTGAGACACAAGGCGAATGGGAATGAGAGAACTTGAGTGTTGGATGTTACGCCGGAAATCGAACACATTTGACTGCGTTTATAGCTGTTGGAGCGCCCGAGGTTCCATGAGCATGGACATCAGTTTCAAAGGGTGAAAATCACTTTGCGCTGCTTTTAGCCACTTTGCCAGTGATGGATTGCTTTGCGCCACCACTTTTATCGACTTTTCTGACTTTCGCACTTGACAGAAATTTCTGTTTCACTGATGCCATCACAACTTTGAGAATAACGGCGGGGTAATTATCATTGCCATAGGGCAAGTGTCCACTGAGAATTTCATATACCACCATCCCAAGCGCATAGCAATCAGATTCCCTCATTAGCTGTGACCTCTGGAAACCGTAATGTTCCGGGTCAAAGAGCTCTGGGCCCATCCATTGAACCAAGCCATGGTCTGAGTGTGTGTATAAATAAAAAGTTGTTTGATCCGGGATTAACATCATTAGACTGAAGTCTGCCAAGACAGCATGGCCAGTTTCGTCAATCATGGCCACACCACTCATATTTTGTACATATGTCTGTTTTAGTTTAGATAATAATAATATTGGCTCTTTCGAAAAGCGCGCGCACAAAAATGTCTGAAAATAAATCCGAGAAAAATACTACCCCCTGCAGAACGTCAATCATGGTCAATCCCGCTAAACGCGACACGAAACAGACGAGAATTGAGCGAGATATGCTCGATTTTCGTTCTGGGGTGAAGTGATCATCCCAGCTCACCACGCGGATTGATGGGATCGATCGCGACTTCTTTTTTGGGAATGCCTGGTTCCCCTATTCGCGCGTGGGTGGCGAGGGTACTCACACCTGTGCTGGATGGGCCTCACCCCCTAAATAGACATTAGAATTTTTAGTATATACAAGTGCTATGTGTATATGAGTATAAATAAAAAAGATATAAACTAATCTCAGTAGGTGTGCGTAAGACGAACACTATGGAACTACAAGTGGGAATCCGCGACGCGTGGTGAGGGACCCTTGAGATTGTCAAGAAAATTTTAAATCTTTTCGTAAGGACTGTTGGGTTGGAATTCGATGATAATGGGCACTGGGTTTTTACCGTCAACCAAGGCCAAGAAGTTACAGTCCCGCCTTACTTCCGATCCGTACTCCAGCCTCCAACTGGGGGGTAACCACAAGACCTTGTTTCGTCTGGAATCCTCAACCCATTCTGACTCAATGCCAACACCATAGCCATGGGGGAATCGATTAATCCCATACTCGAACCAAATCGTGTCCACACAGCACCGATCCCTCCCCGTCTCCAGTTCCACGACTCGGAGGTGAGTCCCGAGCCCTCCATCGTAAAAATCGACGTATAAATGGCATCCGCCGGGAGAAAATGAAATGGCCATGATGTTTCTGTCCTCCCGATGTTGACTGATGATTCCCTGTGCCCTCACATCGTACAGGAGAACGGTGTGGTAGGTGGCAAAGACAATCTGGGAACAGTCACGGGAGAATACCGCATATTTCACATCATCCGCGCGGGTGTGGGGGGCTGGGTTGACAGTCACCCTACCAGCGCCACGAGCACCCTGCACTGTCCCACACGCTTCAAGATCCCAGCTGATGAGTTCGTGGACGTCCGTGACGTATATGGTGTCGCCAACGATCCCAAGGCCCAGGATTGGCACGTTTGTGTCGACGGATTGTTGCGGAGTGCCTGACAATGTGTCGAGGACTGTGGCGACGCTACCTCCCTTGCGTGCAGTAATGATGCGTGTGCCGTCTTTGGAATATGCTACCAAATGTTTTGCATATTGATTGTCAGAACCAATCTTGACAGGAGAAGGAGCACTGTGGCGGTTGCTGTAATCCAATAACTGGGTTCCCTTTGGACCCCAAGTCATGATTGAGGTTCCAAAGGGTGAAAACGAAAACTGCTCGAATTCCAATCGTGGCTTGAGGACACTCCAGGTCACGTAACCCGCGGGCATGTTCTTCAAAACGGTAACCTCCTGCACCTGTGTCCTATATGCAAAGAAGCGCCCATCGGGGGAGAACCGTGGTACTGAAAGCGAGTAATGTCGGAATTTTTTGGACAGGAAGAGGACTTTTGAGTCCCGAGGATTGAGAATGACAACTTGGTCCCATGTATAAAAGCATGCGTGGAGGGTAGTTGGGGAGAAACAAAATTCTTCATGGCGAAGCGGAGTAGGAAACGAGTTGACGACGACGAGTGGGGGGGATGAGGCCGGTTGAAGTTCGTATTCGCCGATCACGAGTTCCCCGTCAGTTTTTGAACTCATGGCAAACCGAAGAGAATCCCCGTGAGTCCAATGACCACCAAACCGAACCCTGCGTGATGGCGGGAGTGTACCATCGCACAACCGTGTGCCTGTGAGTCCGTCGTATATGCAGAAGGCGTCTCGCCCAAGGAGAGCAATTGTCCTTTGGTTCACAGCGAGAACTCCACAGTAATCGACACGGATCCTGTTGATGAAAACACCTGTCTGAATGTCCCAGATACTTATCTCAGGGTAACTGGGCACAAAGGTGAGTAAGGGCATGCGGAAAACAACCCATGGGACGGGTTTACTCACTTAAAGAGACAGGCCAGTAGACGCCCATCAGGAGAAAAGGAAAATGATTGGGGTGAGGATCCAGCGATATCGCCAGGGGGCTTGAGGACAGATAATCTCTCCAAGGTGTTCGAGTCCCGGATTTCTATGGCATCCTCCGAATAAACCGCGACGAATCGACCGCATGGTGACCAAACAGCGCAACAAGCATCGGATACAGCACTCGCTGTGCATGGATCCCATGAGGTGGAGATCCCTGTCACAACCTTTGACACAGGGGAACAGAACTTTTCCCCGTATAGTTTCCTAACCACCGACGAAGGAGGGGCGAGCAGAAGTGCAGAGTGGTAAATGTGGGGGGTGGACTTGCTGATGATCTCGAAGAATTCTGTCACGAACCTGAGGCAGTCGGCGGTGGTGTCCAGGAGAGGGTTAACGTCGACGGATACGTGGATCTGACCTCGAAGTTAATATCGAGAGCCTGAGTAATCGAGCTGTCTATCTGGACACACCTCGTTCAACCACTTGATAGTCATGTTCAATGCACGTGCGGCCTCACCCACAGCACCAAGAACGCTCAAAACCTCCAACCAGAAGACAAATTTCTCCTCGAGGAAAGAACGGAGAGCAGAAACCACGTCTTCAGTCCGGTGCATCGTCACGATGAGATGTTTGTGCCAAGATCTGCACGAATATTCCATCGCACCGCGGAGCTTGCTCTCAATCTTCTTCTGCAAATCCTTCACCTCGGAATTCAGGGCATAGTCGGGGATCGAGAACATGTTCTTCTCCAGATGGCCCATTCGATCGAGGCAACAGAGTGCGAGTTCCGTGTGATAGTCAAGGGAGATGTAGAACCGTTGGTCGCCGCAACGGGCGGGGTCCGTGATGAAGTCGGGGAAGGATTTATGGAATGGATGGACGAGATTATTGACGTCGGATAAAGCCAGCAGCGACTGAATCGACTCGAGGAGTTGCAAGACTTCCTCGGGCTCAAAGCCCATCAGATCGGCAATTGCGGACGGCGACAACGGGTTTGCGACTAGGACCACAGCGCTCAGCACGGAACGGACCATCGCGTCGTCTTCGACGTTGTTTTTGCAGAAGGCCTCCCGGAAGATCGACGCGTAGAGGGTGTCGAGGCTGGTGTGAACCTTCAATTCCACCTTCCCTTCATGGACCGTGCTTTCCGGAGATTTCATGATGATGTCGAGGCGGTCAGAGGGACGTTTGAACGTATGCTTGAGAAAGTTGACCGTCGCAACGGCGTATACGAAAAAACCGGCGGCCCTTCGACACAGCGAGTCGAGCTGTTCATCCGTCGGCCAACCTTTGCGCCCACCGTGTGCGAGTGCGGATAATTCGTGTGTTAGGAAGCGCAGTATGTCAGTGCCGATGACGTGAGGTTCAACTTCGTGGAGAACAAAGACGTCGGTTAATTTCTCCAGCAGCGGGCCACGAAACCCGGTCATGATGTGCCTCTCTGGTCTGCTGGTGATGAAGAACTTAACTTGAGGAAGATTCGGAGCCGACTGCCCTAGTACGAGGAGGATGGCAGACTCTGGTTCTTCGTCCCTGCATTCATCCAGGGCGTCAATCACGATGACAGTCGAGATGTCTGCAGATCTGAGCGGTTTGATCAGTAGCCTTTGCATCTGATCTCGGAGCGACTCGTGGACGGCATCTGGATCAGACTGGAGGAGTGGGATGAGTGAAGATCGAAAGGCTGGGTACTTTTGTGCAAGCTGGAACGCAAGTGTCGGGAAGATCAACTGAAGGTTGCTGCGATCCTCAACACCCCTTGAGCAGAAGAAAGACGCTCCCAAACGGCCGTCTGCGAACACCCTTTCTGCGATTGTTTGTGCGATCGCCGACTTCCCGGTGCCTGCGAGTCCATTGAGCCAGAAGACCGGAGACTTGTCGAAATCCTCGGTCCATCTCTCGATCTCGTCCAAAATGCTCTCTCGGGTACCCTTCAGGCAACCAATCCGGTTCCCATGCCGATATTCGGCTCCCCGAGCACGGCGACAGCCGTTCAACACTAACGATTCGGCTGTTGATACGTGAATATGCGCCAATCAACGGTGGAGATACGGCTGACCTGCCGCCTGGGATATATCGTTAACATTTTGTGAGCCTTCAAACAGAGTAACTAATCACGTACAATCAATCGACAGCCTTGCTCATGCGACGATTTCTGTTGAGCGAACTGCACAGCACCTAAGCATCCTGCAGCTGACTGGAGGACCGAGACCAACCTGGTATTCCATGACGGCATCCCTGAGGTCTTCCGCGAGTTCGGAAATAATTTGCCCGTCTGAGTCGGTTTCCTGGTAGTCGAGTGCACTGGAGCGCTCGGATAGGGGCTGCAATTCATCCACGATTCTCTCGAGAGCGCTGAGATGGGGTAAGATCGACAATCGCCCACAAAGATCGAATGATACCCACTCGAACAGGATCCTTCGTCGGTTAGACTCGCCTCCATCGCCAGCGGCATTCCCAAACTCAACTTTCAACCGACCCAACCGCGCAAGGATGGTCTCTATCTTTCCCCCCACCCCCGGCACCGTCTATTAACACATCAGTCGGCGCCTTGCGTTGATAGCACGCTGCTTTACCTCACGCAGTTTTAAGAGTGTGTTGAAAGATGCCTTTATCCGATCCACTGATTGTCAGTTCCGACGACAAATACAAATACCATGAGAGGAAGCTCACAGTCAGGTGTGAGACCTGGTTTTCTATCGATTGTTGTTGCGACAGCTGTTCCGAAACGTTAGCTCTGCCCAATCTTGATGGTTCCCAATAGTGCTTACCTGATAGATCAAGATAACTTGCCGAAGGTCCTCGATGAGCTTGATCACAGCTTGGGAGTCTTGCGTTTTATCCAGGATCCGAGCCATCTTTCCTTTCGTCAACAATGCTTGGGATTGCTTCTCAATATCTTCCAAGGATCTACAGAGGGGTTGGCTTGGGTCAAAAAGACGACGGCGCCACACACTGTGTCAATATTTTGCGCCTCTTTGCCTCCTCGTGATTGCCGTCGGCGGTGGCCGACGTCGCATTGTCTTTGAGCTTGGTCAACCATGGGATGAGGTCCGCGAGCTTGTCTTCGACGTCTTTGCTTTGCTGGTATGAAGCCGTCAGCGGAGTTGGGGCGTTATCTAACAGGAACCTACATCGTAGTGTTTGATGAGCGCAGTGACGCCTCCCAAACACGATTTGAGGGGAGGGAACACATCTGCTGACTCTTTGGCAATGTCGAGGAACATCTTCGTAGCATCGATAATCCGCTGTCGCTTTGCTGCGGGGAGTCAGTGGAAGTGGGACCATAACCATGAGCAGGTTTCGTACATGGACCTGACCTGATTCCTATCCCAGTCGCCCCCAGAGGTCGTTTTCGAAAGATGGCGGACATGAGCTTGGGGTCGTTTGTGGGTAGTTCGTCGTCAGCTGGATGGCCACCACGAGGACGTCGCACGATTCAATAGTTGTGTCATCGCCACGGCGCCAGATATGAGATGCGATTATCGATGAGAAAGAATTCAACCCGGTCCTATTCGCGTAATCCTTAGTGACTAGTTCACTCAAGTATTGGAGTTGTAACCCCATCTCACCTAAGTAGATATCCGTGAAACATCCTGAAGGAGAGGGCACGACCGCGTGTTTGGTCGTTTGTAAATTTGCGTTGTCCGGTTTTTGTCGCGTGGGCTAAATTGAGGATGAGGCGAAACCTTCAACGCGAATAGGGACTTGAGAAAAGCTTCGGTGCGCGGTGTCGGCGTCAAGGCCGCTTGAGACGATCATCTGACTCCTCGTAGCATATCTCTGCGCAGAAAGTGCAAGAGAGCATCAAAGATCTCTGTGACGATCTTGAACACCAGTTTAGGAATGAGTTGCCGGTAGGTTCCTCTTTTCGCCATGAGTTTTGTGGATCTGACATTGAGGTTCAAAGGTCGCATACCCTGTGATTTGTGAGATCTGTCCGTTGATATTACGAGCTAAGACCATGGTTTCAATGAAGGACGCTCGGAGGCGTGTGGCTCTGGTTAACCAACAAGGTGCGTCATCCCTCTACTTCGCATTCTTCTCCTTAGACGTGGCAAACGGTATTCGATCTCTTCCGACAGGATTTGGAGCTGGCTCCTGGTTGCGTCAAACAGAATCCCTCATAATACGTCTCTAGCAACACATCGTAGTCGTTCTCAAGCTCGCCGACAAGTTCGTCGAGACGAACGAACACGACAGCACCGTCTCGCTTCGTTCTCATTCCATCATCACCCTCACGGGACTTTCCGAGCTTTACAGGCTCCTCATCAAGTATCCGCTTTCCACACCGGCTATGGTTGAAGAAGCCCAAAGGAGATGCGGGGATATTCTGAAGATGATCGCGAATATTACGGAGAGGATGTTGAAGGAGGATTGGAAACAGATGGCTGGTTTCGTTGTTGGGGTGAGACGAACGGATCTCTTGCACTTGAACACTTCCAGTCGCCTGACGAACACGCGCCCTTTTTTACCAAGGACAATCACTGTGATCCGGCTACGGCTTTCGTTCCATCAGAATCCTCAATGATGACGACATTAACATCTGCGGGAGGATTCGCCGGGGCTCCGTTACCCGTCCCTTCGAGAACATTCCTCCGAAATCTAGAAAAACTCAACAACCAAGTAAAACACTTCACAGGAGATGGAGTGGGTGACTGTCCCTGGGACTAGGGATATGTATATCCGTCGTAGAAGGGTGCCACTAGCCGAGCTTTGCGGTGTCCGCGACCCGACGGAGAGGTCGGGGTCCTGACAGTTCCCTTAAAAGGCTATTGATATTCATCTAGACTCCGATCTACAGCACTGTACAGACCTTGGGGACAGTCACCCAGTATCCTTTGAGGTTATTCCAGAGTTATTTATGACGAGGTCTGCCGAGCCTTGGGACCGGTTTATTTGTCCGGAGTTCAGGAGTTAGTTGCGGGCAGAACTCCCGATCAATGTTTCGTGGACTTTTAGTCTTTTTTGTTATCCTTTGCTCGTTCACCCATACACTTTGAACCGGACCGGACTATTTCCTCCACACGCACAACCTTATTATTTTGTATCTACAGCACCATTAGCACCCATAGGCTTTCTCACTCCCGCGTCAGGTAACCACAGATGACCTTCTCGCAAAAGTTCCACATCTCCTGTTGGGTCATCTCGTCTTCGGCAGCTGGAGAGGGTTTTCCAACTTTGAAAGGGGGGATCAGATACTTTCCCTGTAAATCTAGAGGGTCGGACGAGGTGTGTGTGGCCGCATATAGGTAAGTTGTGAGGATTGTACACTCGGATGGGCGAGGCGGCTTTTTGAACTGCAGCCGCGCAATACTTGGGGTAAGAAAGGACCGAAGAGTAAGAATTGGAACCTGACATACGAATTTTATTGCGGCATTCTTTGAGCTTCCGGCCTGCACGCAGGGGTCAACGATTATCATCACAATTCCATCGTCCTTGAACGTCGTTCGAGACATGTATAACCCAAGCTGCACAACCGCAAATTTGCTTGATTCGCATAAAGTCTGAGACGTTACGAACTTTTGGCTTCTCGCAGGAGTGTCTCTGAGTGCCTCATAGTTGAACGGAGAAACACAGCGGGCGTGCAGTGAGGAGGATGCCCATATGACCCTCGCGGGACAATCGGGAGTCGTGCTTGAGACTAGGCGGTGGTAGAGCTTTCGGATGAAGAGGAGGTGACCGAGCGCGTTTGCACCGAATTGTATGTCATATCCTTGTGCGGTGTATTGGTCCTTGGGGGAACTCGCCATATCAGAGATACAGAAGAGGATGTGAATGGAGGCTTCCTTTCTGTAGTCGCGTAAACCGAGAGCGTCAGTGGGGTGGATGAGTTGAGGGACGATCGGCTTACTTCAGGAGTGTTTCGGCGGACTGGTTGACCACATCCAGGTCGGTGAGGTCCAAGTGGAGGAATTGAGCATATTTACCATCTGTTTCAATGGCAATCTCTGCGATTGCTACAGTCGCATGATCTTGCGACTCGTCGGCCAAGTAGACCTTCGCATTTTTCAAGAGGAGGTGCTTGCATATACCTCTCCCCACACCTTCCAGACGAGGTTGATGAGTCGCAAGGTTTGCTACGCGGGGACGCGTGAGGGAATACCTGAACTCCCTCCGGTGACTACAACCACCTTACCCTCCAAGCCTGGTATTTGATCTACCGACCAAGTAGGCTTGGCCGATCCTTTCGCCTGAGATTTGGTGTTCCCGAGTGAGATCATTTGATAGGATGTGGTTGTTGGGAATCGAAGTCGGGCGTGCGCGGATCCCGAGTCAAGCGGATGTAGACACAGAGGGTAGAAGGAGAAAGCTGAGGGCTAATTTCGAGTCATGCCCAGATTTCTCACAGGTCGGGTCACACCATCGTGTACTCTGTCACTGAGGCGGTGACGTTCAAATGGGACCAATTGGCCAGACGCGATTCCGTTGCAACCGGTGTAGGAGTAGGACATGACTCGAAAGAAACGCCGGAACAAGGGACAAATAAAACGTAACCCGGAAAGACAGGCGAAGGTGGTTGTTAGGATTCGTAAGCCGCAGTTGTGAGGCGTCTCCACATACCCATAAAATGTGGAAGGTAAACCTTGGAGTGAGATCTGGACCTTCGGGTAATAAAAATCCGAGCCAACTGAGACGTGGACGCGAGATTTGGAGCCAAAATAGCGTAGCCTTGCGTGGCCCCACAGGACGCCCCTGCATGTGATGTCCACGCCCTTAGTCATCCAGGTCGTCTGAATAGGCGGTAAGGTTCCGAATGACACTAGGAGGCTAGCGATCCATCAAAGATGTGTAGGCACGACCCGGGACGACTACATCTAGGTTGACACGCGTTCGGCGGAAGACAAAGGGGATGAATGCAAGATCGTCAGAGCATGGGAACATGCGGGAGGAAGGAAAACCCCCGTCAGGCCCGTGGGAAAGCCGAAGGGACTCATCCGTCTGATGGACAATCACGACCACGACAGAACCCTCACCATCCTGTATGCCACTGAGTCTGGCGGTGCTCAAGATGCAGCCAACAAAATTGCGCGTCATTGTCGAGACCTCAATTTTGAATGTCGGAATATCGACGTCCGAGATTATCCTTTGGTGAGCTTTCTTCCTCTCTCACCTTATTGTCAGATGTTCGGCAGAACCCGGGCTCATTATCAGATAACGGGAAATGTGACCAGTCAGACCTCATCCACGAAACCCTCACAATATTCGTCGTTTCGACAACGGGTTCAGGGCAAGAGCCTAGAACGATGACTACGCTCTGGAATATGCTTCTTCGATCAGACTTGCCGAACGATATCCTCGAGGACCTGCATTTTGCTGTTTTCGGCTTGGGTGACTCGACATACGAGAAGTTTTGTTGGCCGGCGAAGAAGTTGTCACGCCGCTTGGTTGCGTTGGGCTCTACGCAAATATGTCACAGAGGAGAGGGAGATGACCAGCATTATTTCGGGTTGGTGGTGACGCCCGCAACTCCTGTGTTAGCGGATTTTTGTGCTGATAATATTGTGGCTAGGATCGACGGGGCTTTAAATCCATGGATAGACCAGCTGTCTTCGGCACTACTGGAGATGTATCCGCTACCGGATTGTGCTATTCCAGCCACGGTCTCAGGCCTACCACCTCCCCGAGTGATAATGAAACCAAATGATGGGACAAACTCCGGGATCCCCGACCCACTCTCATTGGACAAACGATTTCATCTGGCGAAGTTACGGTATAACCGGCGAATAACGTCTCCGGACTGGTACCAAGATGTGCGGCACATAGAGTTCTCGTTTGACGACGAGGTTAGGTAGCCGGGGTTTCCTTTTCCAATTACAAGGAGGGTAATCGAGTTAGTTACGATCCAGGGGACGTCGCGGTAATCCACCCGGAAATTCCATCTCAAGATGTAGACGCTTTTCTCTCAATAATGGGCTGGTCAGACATCGCTGATGCCCTACACACCATCGATATTTCATTACGAGGTGGGTCCTGGCTATGGGATTACTGCTACACCTACCGACGGACTTCCAGATCAAACGCTTCCTGACCATCTTCCACCTTCCGCCACGTTGAGGACGATTTTCACTCGATACTTGAATATTAACGCCGTTCCTAGATACGGGTTCTTTGAGATTCTGCATCACTTTGCTGAGAATCCCTTGGAAAAGGAGAAACTGCGTGAGTTCATTACTCCAGAAGAAGCGGTGCGTTCCAACATCACTCCTCGGGTTGACCTGAATAAGAACTTATTTGTCTCGTCATAGGATGATCTTTATGAATACGCACAGATGGTGCGTAGGACTATCAAAGAAGTTTTGGAAGAGTTTCGCTCCGTGCGGATACCCCTCGACTATATCTTCGACGTGTTCCCCCCACTACGGCCCCGAGAATTCTCGATTGCGAGCTCGGCAAAGGTATATGCATTTTTTTGGTCCTGGTTCATCGAAGAACTGAGGAGAATGGTAGATTTACCCGAGGGAAATACACCTGTGCGTTGCCATGGTAAACTACAGAACTCGCCTGAAAGTCCCGCGGAAAGGGGTATGCACGTCTTACTTGTCGACTCTAGTCCCAGGTAAGTTATAATCCTGCCTGTGCCTCGTAGCAATGTCTTATACCGTCGATCTTGTCGTAAGGCGATACTATCCTTGTCGGGATCTCAAAAGGATTTGTTGCCCTCCCGGACGATCCTAGGACCCCAGTGATATGCGTCGGACCGGGGACAGGTGTTGCTCCAATGCGAGCCATCATCCAGCACCGTCTGAAATCCGGCGCGAAAGGTGAGATATTCCGACCCGCCGGTATCTAATTCGTTGAAGACACATTTCCCTCCGACAGACAACACACTCTACTTTGGTTGCAGATCCGCAGCAAAAGACCAACACTACGCCGTCGAGTGGGAAAATCACGCCAAGTTCGATGATCTCAAGTATCGACTTGCTGCGTCCCGTGACGGTCCAGAGGGCGTACGAAGGACTTATGTCCAACACCTCATCGAACAAGACGCAGAGCATATCTGGGATGTGGTCGGGAAGAGGAACGGATGGGTGTATATCTCAGGGTGACCCTCACCTTGCACGGATGAACGAATGGGACTGTCATTGACATTCCTTCGCTAGGTCATCAAATAAGATGCCTATGGATGTAAGAGCCGCAATCAAGAACGCGGCCGTAAAGATCGGTAACATGTCAGAGGAGGAAGCTGCGGATTTCTTGGGCTCGATGGAACGCAGTGGGAGACTCGTCGAAGAGACTTGGAGTTGATTGTGAGCACGAGAATTTGCTCATAACAGTATGACATGGCTAAATTGGTATTTACACAGTAAACATTAGATGCTACACAAGGGTGACCATTTAGCGATGGGAAGAGACCAGGAGGAGAAATAGATAAGTAAATAGACGCGACAAGTATCTCTATTATAAGGCGTGAGCACGTTTTGAACACCAACGCTGAAACCCGCTACTTCTTGTCAAACGGATTCGTACTCGCGGCGGTATCGTTGAGGCTAAAAGTCGACCGCATCGGACTATCAAACGGCGACGACGAGTCGATAGGGTTAGAGTTGAGAGAGGATATCGAAGAATTAGTTCGGTTCCTCTGTGGTATAGGTGGGGGTGCCAGACCCCCAGCTGGGTTCCTCCTGGGAGGGGGTGGGGGAGGGGGAGGTTTCCTACCGAACGAAGGTTGCCTCACCAGAGGACGCGGCTCGTCATGAGAGTAGGCGTCCCCGTAAGAATCGCTCTTCAACAACGGGTTATAATCGTTCTCGTCTTCCGTCGCGCTGTCTTGAGGACGACGACTGGTATAAGGAGACGGGTAAGATGGGGTGATAGCGTTGTGGGTAGTAGGGTGGTTGGAATCGCTGAAGGGGTGATCGTCGTCATCGCTCGTCATGAGATTAGAAAGAGAGTCCGATTCGTCTTTTTTGACCAAGGTCTTCTTGCTCATGTCTTCATCAGATGCCAGGCCCGAAGGAACCGATCCCCTCTTCCGACTCGGAAGCCGTTGCAGCTTCGGAGGAGAAGGTGGCTGATTCATCGGTTCCGTATGCGAGGTAGGGAACAACCCTTTCTTGCCTCGAAGCTCGCCCATCCACCACCCCTCGATCACCTCGTTCAACAGGACGATCTCATCTCCGACCCTGAACGATAGTTCGTCTGAGGATCCGGAGAAGTCATCGATGGCCCGGACCATCTTAGGGTGCCCTGAAGATGTGCCGGTAAGAGATTTTAAGGTCTTGAAAGCGGTCGAAGGGGAGCTCGAGGGAGTGGTCCTCTTACTACCAGGTTGTGACCTGGAAGAATGCCTACGAAGGACCGGTGGCCGCGTGGTTGGACTCTTGTCATCACCATTGACCTCGTCTTCCCCATCTTCCAGGGCGGCAAAGTTTTCCTTGTCCTTTTTCCCCCGTCCGTTCATCATCGAGTCAATCGCGGAAGATGCCCACCCGGTAACGCTCAACCGGACTGAGGACTTGTCTTTCTCCTTCTCCTTCTCCTTTTCTTTTTCCTTTTCTTTCTCCTTTTCACTTGCCCCAACCGTTACGGTGCTGTCCGCTCTCCGCCTTGATGTCCTTGAAGAAGGACGTGATGGGACCTTCTTTTCTGTATCAGACTTGCGTCTAGCGTTTGAGGACTTTCGCCTGGTTATTTTTTGTGGGGGAACCACATCTTCCCCGCCGGAGGATTCGATCACCTGTGATCGCGTTGATCGATGGGATCTTACTGACCCTTGCCTGTTGTCGGGAGTAGAATGTGCGGATGTGATGGGGCGAGGGGGAGGCCTCGAAGCTGCGACGCGTTCTAACGTTACACTGTGCTGGGGGTTAGAAAGGTTTTGTATAGTGAAGATGACCACGAACTCATCGATCCAATCTTCTTTAACGTCTCGGAGAACGTCCAGATACTGCTCTGCAAATCTGATCTCCATCTCAAGGAATTTAGACAGTTCTCGAAGTTGGTCAATCTCATTCTCTTGGATAGCGTGCATCCGGGCTCGGACATCTTCTAACGTCTCCTCACTGGGATAGGTTTTAGCTTTGCCTCGTGGACCGCCGTATTGAATACTCACTATTTACTTTTGCATATGTCCAATTCGACGTCAGCTTCTTCTTTGTCTTTGTCTTTCTTGGAGTTCTTCAACCGATCAACTCTACTGATTGCAGCGTCGTGGTTCAATCTGTGGGATAAGTCAGAAACCAACGGATATGGCATCGTCATTCTCCCATACCTTCGACTCTCAAGCTTCTTCCTTTGGACATGGTATTCCTTGATCTCGTCGTGGTACATCTTCAGCGACGCGGAGAAGGTGTCTTTGAATGTCAACGCTTGTGTCTCCTGTAGGGTGGCAAGCTTGCACATCCCTTGGCCGAATTTCACGAGAGACGTTCCTACAAATCGTTCACCCAATGAGTTACGGACACAATGTATAAACAAGTAAGGTCGGTGGGGTGACGCACCAAAAGCAGAATCATCCCCAAACTCTTCCCCATGGGAAATCATGACAACTCCGAAAGCATCACGGGCGGACAGTTTACCAGGTTCTTCGGGAAGGTCGTCGAGAGCTTTCTTCTTTGACAAGTACCGGTGATAGTTGTCCGATACGATTTGGAGTCTACAAACCAACATCCGCCAAGCTTCAGTGACTCGACATGGGGTCAGGGCTCGACTCGGAAACTGACCTGGAAATACCTTTGCGCCGAAGTTCTATATCGTTCTCCAGTGCCTTAAACTCGTCGGTGACCGTCGACTTGTCTTTCAAAGAGATAACTTCTCCGGCCCACTAAGTGAAAAATGAGTGCCAGCTATGATTCGGGGGTAGAGCGACAGACTTGACGCAGCTTGTCCAGCTGAAATCGCCGTTTTTCGTCAGCCACCTGTAATGAGCAACGGAGGTTCAAATGCACGCACTTTCTTGCTGGCCATCGTTGAAAGATCTGAGGAAAGTTGTAGGAGTGTGTTAACGAGGGTTCAGGACAAGGAATGACAGTGGGACAAAGGGGCGGGTAATAAATGGCTGAGTGGTCTGATTAGCCTGGGCCAGTGACACTTGGTCCACTTTCACTTGATCGGCCCTCCCGGTTACGGGTGCCCCGATTAGATCTAACGGCGTCTATTGTTCGCTCGTATGTGGGACATGGGAACAACAGCAACAACACGATAGCCAAGACTACAGTAACGGGAACAATCACGAGTTCTTTTGCGAAAGCTCAAACCCATGCTGGATCGCAACCGCCTCCTCTACCCAAGGTAGTTTGAAGAATTCACTCCTCTTCAAATCCTCCAATCTAATCGTAGCCCCATCCGAGATTCCACTTCCCAGAACGGTCTCCAGATCCCGAGATTGAGAAGCCAACCACGTCTGAATGAACTCCGCAGGCTCCTGTGAGAACGAGCGGAGGAATGTGGATTTGTTGGCAGAATTGTGTAATGATTGGATGTGCATCGCGATCTACGGGAGGCCTGAGAAACTTGCGCTGACCAAGGGGCACGCGCGACGCACCTCGTCATCAATATCACCAAGTGTCTTCAGCGTAGCTTGATTGGCATCAAGCGTGACGCTCTTCATACGATGTTTGAGGGACAGATCCTCCAATTTGACCTCGACATCCCAAGCAGTGGGTCGCTCAGGCGGCGCAGTTGCGGGGTTTATCATGTAATGAAGCATGATGGGGTCCGGAGGCACGAGGAACCGATTTACAATCTCAGGCAGTTGCGTGAAATACACGGTTTCGGTACCCAAAAGCTGCGCAAAAAAAGTCTATGTCAGCATCACAGGAATGGAATTCAGTATTCGGGAAAACTCACGGCGCGGAGTTCGTCATTCGTTCTGACTGTTCTTCGGTCGACTTTGTCCTGCAGACCGTTGATTTTGATGTAGTTCCATAAAGCATGAATCACGTTTATCCGTGACTCCTCCTTCAGGCAAAGTAGGCTGGCTACTGTATGTCAGCTCTAAGAATGCGACGGCCAAGGTTCGGAATCACCAAGGTCAGGATGAAGCTTATATTGAGAGGGCTGGTGGTTGAGGTAGAGGAGAATTCGAATCCTGGCAGGTGCGTCACCAGTTTTGCGTAATGTAAAGCCGTCCATCGGCGGTGTTTGTGTTTGCGCTCTGGGCCACTGTGGGTAACGTCAACAACTTTATCTCCTCTGTATCCCAACTCTAAAGACATACCTCGGCCACGTTACCGTCAGGGTATGCTCCTGGATTGCGGTCAATTTCAACAACCATTCGCTTCACGAGCTGAGAGAACTTTGGAAGCGGAAGCCGGTCTTTCGGTCGTTGTCCGGGGAGCTGCATGGGTGTCAGAGTAGGGAATACCACATCCGGCCATCGAACGCCCCACCTCCAGAACTCTACCTTCAATCTTCAGTTGCCATGCAGGGATACCTTGGCCGGTATCAAAATTGTGGGTGGGGTCTCCAGTTTCCGGCTGTTGCCACACTTGACCAGAAACCGTATGACTAAGGAATATCCGGAGCATCCGTGGTACCTACGCACGTCAAGATTTCAAAAACTGTCAAAAAAGAGGAGAAAGGAGTCGGCGCACCGGCTGAACCCTCGTCAACGCGTCCTCGATCTCGACTTTCTTCCTCATCACCGTCCAGTCCAGCTTCCTCTCCATCTCTAACAGTTCTTGGTACATCTGTGCCTCTCCTGAAAATGTCTCATGATGTTTCAGGGAGTTCGGAAGCTCCTTATCGGTGAGTTTCCTCCGCCTGTAGACGCAAGAAACACATTTCAGTCGAGCCTGACGCGATCACGAGAAATTGGGCTTACTTTGGTGGCCCTCTCGCGTCCATGTTGGTGTTCTTATCACCCGAGATGTCGAAAAGAGAAGAAAGAGGGAAGGAATTCGTTCTCGACTGCTTGACTTCCGCCCAGTTGTGTCTCTTTCGAGTTGGTAGCCACGTGCACGTAGGGGTTGCGACGTTTTCCCACGCTTGCTCCCTCATCAGGAAAAAACACATAGAACATTTTCGGTGTTTTTATGTATTTAACCCTAATTTACCTGAGAATGACTGATTTTCACACCTTTCAGCGAATTCTGACGTGAAATCACTAAAAATCACTAAAAATGCCGGTATGTTTTTTCCTGATGCTCTTCGCGGAACGTTCAGACGTGCACGCGAGCTCTCTGGCTCGCGGACACATCACAGACCACTTTCATGGTTTCAGCAAGAGACGTAGCTTCAAATTTATCACTCAGTTCTTTCTCAATCTACATGACCTGGCCCGCTGCCGTTTTCCGCGGCCAGTTCGCACAACGATCTCCCGACGATGAGATTGTGGAGCTAGAGATCAGAATAAGAGCGTGCAACTGCGATCCGTGGCCTATTTTTTTTTTGCAGACCTATTGGCTTTCTCTGAGGTTTCGTTCGGGGCCCAGGTACAAAGTGAATACCGACAATCATCCACAGGCAATTGACAAAGTTTACGATTAGGATGAGCGACATGACTCCACTGGTACTTATTCAACGAGGTTACTGGAAGTTCACCAGTGGGTAAGGATTCGACGCCTGATTTACTTCAGCCGAAGGCGACCAGTGAATCGCAAACTCTGCTTTCCGGACTAAGTTGGCCATTGTGGAATGAATGGTTCCGTTGGCAACGAAGTAACTTCAACAAACTATTGAGAATTCGGAGCGTGATTACAAGAATTGATATCATATACGTTACGTTCCTACGGATAATCACAATACACCCAATCCACAAGAAGGATAGGCGATAAAGAATGTTCTGACAATACTTCCGCTCTCTCGTCTACCTCCTCAACCGCCGCCGCCGCCGCCGCCGCCGCCATCCGCGCCATAGGGTCATTCCCAAATAGTTGATGTAACCTCCTCAACTGACAAGCCTGAGAGAGGGACAGATATGGATGATAGCCGGACTGTATCTGCGGCTCCACCTTCTCGAGCAGTTGACGAGCCTTCCCCGACCCAGAGTGAGAGGATTTGTAGCGTCCCGTGAGGAAAGTGACGTGCCTACGCTTCATGGTTGTGTCGGTGACATGTTGCTCCAAGGCAGTCAAGCGTTCCATTCCGTGCATTTGATAGAACTGAAGGGTATCGAGTCCAATCTTCTTCCAAGCGTCGTGATCTACCGGATTGACGACACCGACAGTCCAGGCCCACGTGATGACGACTTCGACCGTGTTGAGACACTGCAGCTCTTCGAGGCGCTGGATAGCCACGGAGATCTTCGCGGCTGTCGAAAGAAACTCCGACGATGGGCGGCGGCTTGCTGTGTCCAACATGGATTCGAGAGCGGTCCTTTTGCCATCCTTCGTAGATACGGCCTCCTCGAAGGAAGTGAAATTCGACCGGCGGAGGTGGTCTTGCCATAAATTCGACGACGCAAACTCGATCAGGACAGCTGTGGCCATCATGGGATCATACCCAGTTGGATCCACAGGCTTCCCGTCTTGGAGAGGGAGATCCGGGAATTGGAATGGGTCACCGACTGCTTGAACGAGCCGCTCGAGATCCCTGGTTGGAACTTTCTCCATCTCTGGGGAGAACCAGCCAGACATGAATCGCAGGAAGACGTTCAGAGCCAGACAGCGGCCTTGTAGGCGATGGTTTGGCAGGAGAGTTGGTGTGAGTATGGGGAGAATCGTTGGGCCCAAACAAGCAGATCCCGGGCAGGTCGATAGAACGCGAAGGGCGATGAACCCGGTGGAATCCGGGGGGTCCAGCCTCTCGTCCAGGGACAAAAACCGTAAGAGTGAAGGGATCCAATCGGGTCGCACGTTGATGGAAGGCGCCGGCTTCTTGCGGAAGTAATGTTTCCCGAGCAGTTGCACCACTTTGTTGGCCATCCGCTCTCGTTCGTGCTCTTGGTATCCCGAATTGAGAATTTCCGCGATCCACAGAAACGCCAACTCCCCGCTGCCCAGGGACCGTAGTGGGTCAACACGGATTAAAGTTGACAGAACTGAAGTCAAATCGTAGTGGTCGATCTTCCCTTCCACGACAAGACCCGTTAATCGTTGGTGGAAGAGGCGTATCGACGTCTTTAATGGGTCGCTACCATCCGATAAGTGAAGTTAACGGAAAGGATGGGAAAGACCACACACCTAGTGTTAGCGACATACAAATCATGAATGTCGATCTGGAGTCCCAGAGAGATAGCCAAGATGAGGAAAAAATTCGTCTTGAGGGTTCCGAGCATTTGATCACCGTCTACGATGAAGAGCCGGCAAATCGAATCCATCGCAAACACGTCGAGAACTCTGGTATTTTCCTGAACGTGCCTCCACCGCCAAATTGTCTGGAGTACTACCCTGCTCAGCCACAGTTTACGAGCTGCGGATAAACGACCGGGCACGCTTCCAGAAATCCTATAGTCCGTGAATGGTCCATCCTGGGGAGACAATTTCGCAATCGATTTGAGGACAGCAACGACTAGCAAGAATGTTGGCTCAAACGAAAACTCCCATTCAACGCGAGATGCGATACTTTCACACAGCTCTCTGAGGCCCTCGTCCTCAGGTTCTGTGCTCAGTCGGGTGCTGAGAACCGATGCCAGTGCCATCCCTATCGAACTCGCATGCTCTACCTTGCCAGGAATCACCCACCCATCCACCAAACAATCAAAAAACAAGTCTGCGAGAATCTGGGGTGAAAGAAGTCCCACGGTCTCCGGGTACCAGCTCGTGGTTGCCGCAAACCGGACGGTGGAGAATATAACATCGGCATCCGTGGTGGAATAAAGGACCCAAGAGATGCAGCGGGCGTCTGCCTCGCACAGCACCAAGTCGATGGAAGTGTCCTCGAAGACGCGGGCAGGTGGGGTTACGACGACGGCGAGTGGTATGTGCTCTACTTCCTCTCCCACGACGGAACCGCAACGAAAGCTCTTCAGTACTGCGCGAACCCCATGACAAAGACGCGCAAGAATCTTTCTGAGGCTTTCGACGGAAGGGAAGAATGCGAGAAGTGATCGCAGTGAACGAACAAATCCGGCGTCACTGTGCGTTAGGTATTTGATGATGGTTCGAGCGAGAAGGGAAGGAGGTGTTTGGTAGGGGCAATTGTAGTGCAATGTTGCTGCGAGAGTGAGGAAGACATATAAGGTGAGCCCGAAGATCGAGACGGCGATGATGAGCCCGGCGACAGCGCGGCAGATCGTCCAGAGGTACTGCGACAATGCGGACCCGAGCAACAGTAATGCAAACTGAAGCATCACCGGGAGGCTCTCCATTGCGAGGTGAAAGTGCCACTTCCTGAGCCCATCCAGTTTTTGCTGTCTGTTGCGACTCTTGTCGGCAGCAGAACCTCCGCGGTTGCGGAGATATCGGTTGACCCATTGTTTCCCGAGCATCGCGAGGAACGCAGCGAAAAGGGAGGCCGCGAGACTTGCGTAGAGGAGAAGCTGAACGGTGATGATTCTGGGGGGAGGGCCTTTCCAAATGACGGCGCTGGGGTCTGCATCAGGGAAGAGTGAACCGTTCACGGCGTGGATGAGGATTCGCATGTACGCGGCGGTCATGTCGTTTGGATCTTGCTCGAGCTTCGATTGAACATTGACGATGAACGCTGAACTGACTGCGGAGAACAGACCAGCCTGTGCACCTCCGGGTTCAGCGCTGAACAAACGTGTTCGGAGTGACTCGCTTACAAATATGAGGGACGTGTTGAGGTCTTCATCGTACTTCTTCGCATAGTCTCTGTCGAATTCGTCGGCCTCCTTGCGGTAGACGGCGAAGAAGTCGGTGCGAGGATCATTGG
>Ga0307514_10001835_pt1 | contig 23543 bp, 25 predicted proteins | sample 16_EM_MG_FD_203088 | JGI IMG/M metagenome (GOLD analysis project Ga0307514, IMG submission 203088) | Populus trichocarpa ectomycorrhiza microbial communities from riparian zone in the Pacific Northwest, United States - 16_EM | ecosystem: Host-associated > Plants > Roots > Unclassified | place...
CGCCTTTTAAGACACAGGCAGATTTGTATCGTTATTCCTTAGGAGCGTGTTGCCATCCACCTACCTGTTCTCGGTCCCAGTCTCTTATCTACCTACGCGCTAAAATAATTCCACCTACCGTACGTCCGTATTTTGCGCTCAGATATCAATCTTTCTGCGTTAGCTCTGCCTATGTCTTAAAAAGCGACATGAACCATTGTTGGCCAGTAGATGCGGTACGATTCATAATACAGCTAAATTGAGTATATATATACATGCAAAAGGTGTTCTCGTGCCAAGACTCTTTGTGAGCGCCAGTTAAGTTCCCAGACTCTCTGCGCTGCCAAGATAATTAAAATACAGTGTGGGTACGAGAACATAAGCTGCCCTGGGGCGGATAGCATTGTCATTTCTACCTAGATCCCTCTCCGGGTCCTTAATCTGGTTGTGGGCCGTGTAACCAGACCAGACTAGGATTGATAAGCCCGATTTTCAGGTACGAGTCGGGTCCATAAGCGGGTACCACAGCGGGTACCCATGTTTTCCCACATATCACTTACTGTATCACCTGCCCTGTGCGGGCTCGATTCCCTCATTTCACAACCTGTAGATACTTCCCCCACCCCCGCTGCTGGCGAAAATTTCCGTTCCTAATCCACTGAATTTCTTTTAGTACAGTAATTGCCCTTCTGGATACCAATACCTACCTACGGAGTACCACCACCGGTTCGACCCGTTCACGTTTCGCTTCGTTGAAATTTATCATGCTGGCTCGCTCCTTCTGTGCAGGATCACTGCGAGGCTTGTCTCGAAGTGCAGCACCCGTACCTATCAAACAGGTATGTGTCAGTCCCCAATCACGGTCTACTGCTCCACCACAGCACCCGCCTCCGGGTATACAATCCCAGTACAGAGAATCTCCTACGTGGTTCAATGGCTAACTACATGTGACATGTCCCATTCTTCAATTGCAGAGTTTCCGCTGCTACGCCAGCCAGACACAGGGCCCTATGAAGTCCCTCCCGAAGAGCTTCCTCTTTGCTTCAGCTGTTGGTGTTGGTGCAGGCCTTGTTTGGCACTTTGCCTTCAGGGATTTGGATGTTGGAAAGAAGATGGCTAGGGAGTTGCCTCCTGCTACCCCAGCCTTCACAGATGATAATCAATGGATCGATCTCAAGGTTAGGAATTTAGAACCGCTCCGCTCCGCCCGCCCGCCCGCTCGCCCGCCCGCCCGCCCGCCCGTCGTCCATCTCCAGCCCTGTGTTTACCCGTTGAAGGGCAGTGGTTATGTGCAGTTTTCGCGGAGAATTTTTGTTAATATGGAATGGTTATTGTGGCGTATGTGTAGCTTGTCGATATTGAAAAATTGACGCCAACGACGAAACGATTCCGGTTTGCACTTCCTGAGGAGCATAATGTCAGTGGACTAAAGACTGCCTGTATGTCACCACTTGCCTTGTTTTTGGCCTGATTTCGTTTATTCTTGGACACTACTTGCGTCTAAGTATTCAGGCTTGATTGCTTACTTTGGAGCTCTTGTCCCGCTGCAGCTTGCCTGCTTACGAAGTTCAAGGGCCCTAATGACGCAAAGCCCACGATTAGACCCTACACCCCCGTATCTGACGAGGACACCCGAGGCCACATTGATCTGCTAGTGAAAAAATACGAAGGTGGGCCAATGAGCACCCATATTCACTCCATGAGCGCAGGCCAGAAATTGGAGTTCAAGGGACCTATTCCCAAGTACGAATGGGCACCAAACAAGCATGAGCACATTGCATTGATTGCAGGTGGAACTGGTAAGCATGACATCAGCCCTCCCGCCTGGGCCTGCCCTGCCACTGAATACTTCCGGGCATCGGGGAGTGCTCGTCTCCTAATTCGTGCGCATAGGTATCACTCCGATGTATCAACTTGTCAGGGCTATTTTCAAGAACCCAAACGACAAAACCAAGGTTACCCTGGTCTACGGTAACCGCAACGAAGATGTAAGCACCAGGATATGCTACCTGTTGACCTTCACGCATCATTTCAGTGGTTGACGCATTCACTCCCTGCTATAGGAAATACTCCTCAAGAACGAATTTCAAGACCTAGAAAACACCTACCCGCAGCGCTTTAAGGCCTTCTACGTGCTCGACAAAAAGCCCGTTGGATCTAACTGGGCTAGCGAAGGATTTGTCACTAAGGAGCTCCTGAAGACGGTACTTCCCGAGCCAGGAAAGGGTAACAGCAAGATCTTTGTTTGTGGACCGCCAGGAATGTACAAGGCTATCAGTGGGGGCAAGAAAAGTCCCAAGGATCAGGGGGAGCTCACTGGATATCTGAAGGAGCTGGGATATTCCACAGAGGAGGTTTACAAATTTTAGAAGGGCCAGTTGCGTTTGTAATCCTGCATACGCCAGATCGCCGTTGCTAGTCTCGTGAGTAGGATGTGCTGTGGTGTGTTTGGGCGGTTTTGTCACTTGTTTCGACAATTTGACTGCGTTTGGAGATTCACATATCATATAGCATATCACATAGTGTTCCAAACGCCGCTATAAGTCCAGTATGCAAACGCTTCGAGACCAAAAGAGAAGCGGAAACCCCAAGCTAACATTGTTTGACGCCATTTATATTACGCAAGGAAAAATAAAGCAAAAGAAAACACACTGAAGCTTTTCCATGGGAAAACCTTTTTAATCCACCAAATTCCCGCTCCTTTCTCAGTGACCTATCACAGAAAAAAATACAGTGTTGGAAAGAGCATTTTAATAGATACCTACCCTAGTGACATGAACCCGACCATATTGCACTTGACTTGTTCAATTGTAATTAGTGACACGGTGGCGAAGGGGATTACTCCTCAACCTGCACGATTACACCCCAGGTTAGCCAACACCTCCATAACAATTGACTTTGATAACTAGAGCCGGGTTTTGAGCGGGAGATGTACCAAGGTGGTGTGCAGACCCTTAGGGTTCTTGACAGCAACAGCTTGGATGTAAGAGTAGAGCTTGTGCTTGGCACCCTCCTCATCGTTACGCTTGCGGGAAACACGGATGCGGAGTCTGTATGGGACGCCCTTGATTCCGGACTTCCAGACCTCCTTGTTCAATAGTGGGTCGATGCGAACGTCCTCGGTACCCATCTCCTTTTGGGCGAAGGCCTTGATTTCTTTGATGGCCTTGGGGGCACGCTTCTTGAAGGACACACCATGGACCTAGGGGAGGGGAAGGTAGGGGTTAGCATTCCGTTAATTCGAGTCGTATATGCGCTGTGGTCTCCTCCTGAGTCTGGGCCCAAATGCTCCCCTTGAGGCAAAGTTACAGTCACTTGAATCTCAGCTCTTGACAATCCAATTCCCCAAACACTATTCCCCCATGTATAATTGTTTTTCTCTATAAAACCCCTCCACAGGTACCCGACATCCTCCTCTTCTAGCGTTCCTTCTCCTCAACTCGAAATTCAAGGGCATCAAATCAGTGCAACATACTCTCTTGTGCAAATGAATAGTATATTCACGAGCGACGACGTCGGCAATAGCCGAACGTCCCTTCTTTTGAGCTGTCTTTGGGGACATTTCTGTAGATAAAAAATCAGCCATCTGTCTCCTTAAACTCCGAGCGATTTTCTGGTAGGTGTACCTGATATTTGGGCTGGTGGTGGGGTTGGTGGTGTGTCGTGCGGAAATTTCTATTGTTTTTTGGTGTATTTGGTCGTGTGTGATGCTTAGGAAGCTTGGCTGGGTCAGAAGCGGGTAGGGCAAACCCTCAAAAATCGCTTAGTCAGCACATGAGGCTTAAGTAGAGTCTTTCCTTACTTTCAATTGAAAGAAAGGTAGTTAATTACAATTGGCAATTTGTGTGAGCAGTGTCGGCGTGTAAATGCACATCGTGATCTCTTCCGGTTTCGTTTCTCGGATTATACGAAACGATATCGTCAGGACAAGCTTTTGCTAAGCCAGGGTCCGCCAGAGCCGCACCAAATCCTTGTTCGTTAGCACGAAATAGAGCTCCAATTGCAACGCCTCTACACACTCGAAGCAAAATATCACCACGATGGCTTCACGGGGGACAAAATACGCCAGTAGTAACGTCTAGTAAGCTCCCACATCCCCAACACACCAACTGTTCTTGGTCTGACGTTTTTAGCGACACTTTTGGACAGGCTCACCAAACCCAGAACGGCATCCTCGCGGGCAAAGCTTTCACCCTCGGAACCTCAAACAACCGCGAATTCGCATACTCCACAAACCACCACGCTGTAGCTCGGGATGTGAGGAGAGAGTTACTGGACAGGGGAGCATTTGGCGGGTTTACAAGTACGGCGGAGATTAATAGCTGGGTAGAGGCGTTTGTGTGTTTCTGGAAGGTGACGTGTGCCTTGGAGAGAGGGGATAGGCCGGATGTAGTGAAGGCGTGGGAGGCACAGAAGGACCTAGTGCTGTAAGTGCTGTTAGGGTGAGGGTTTAGGGAGGGGATAACTGATTGGTGGTTTTTGTCTTAGGGCTGTGATCAGGGGATTCCAGAATGCGGGGTGGTCGAATATGTTCTTGCCAGTATTATATACGACATCGAATAACCTGCGACTACTAGCCGTGCAAGCAGATTACTCCGTGAATCTATACAAGAAGCCAACAGAACAGAATCAGGAGAGGTTGGAAGATGCAGCGAGAGTGATTAACCGGGGGTTTACGATATGTATAGCGGACAGGGCGCCGATAGAAGAGTCGAGGAAGTGGGGGACGTATTATATGACGAATTTGTTGTTTAAGATGTACTTCAAAGTAAGCAGGGTTGGCAGTATATGGATGAGATCCAGTTTGCTGATGCATGGTGGTGGGGGAGTAGCTCAATACGATAGCTTTGACGAAAAATATTCTGAGAGCAATACAGGCGTCGGCGGTGGATATGCCAGATATTACGGACTTTCCGAAGCCGCAGAGGATAACGTTTTGGTATTACTTGGGGGTGGTGCATTTCCTGGAGGGGAAGTATGAGGAGGTATGTCATGGATCCTGTAAGGAGAATGATCGTGGGCTAATTGGGGATCTTTGGTAGGCTGAGGAGAATCTCATGAGAGCTTTCGAAGGGTGCTATCAAGGGGCAATGCAGCAGCAAGAGTACGTTGAGATTACCCTGATTGTCAGCTGATTTTCTTCAGGGTAACTGCTAACCCTCTACCGCAGACTGATCCTCATGTACCTCATTCCGACCCGACTCCTAAACAAACAACTCCTACCAACAAGGGCCCTCCTATCCCGCTACCCTCGCCTCGAGGCTCTCTTCCTCCCCTTCACGTGGTGTATCAAATCCGGAAACCTCAAGAAATTCGACGAAGCCCTTGCCGCAGGGGAAGAGGAATTCGTTAAACGCCGGATATATCTTACCCTAGAACGCTGTAGGGAGGTTGTTTTGAGAAATTTGTTTAGGAAGGCATATCTGTGCCAGAGGGGGGATTTGGCAACGAGAAGTAGGGTACCACTAGAGTTGTTTAGGGTGGCAGTGGAGGTGAGCTCAGGGCTGGGCAAGGGGGAGATGGAGGCGGAAGAGGTGGAGTGTTTGTTGGCGAATATGATTTATAGCGTAAGGATCCTTGAAGTTTTATTTTTTTTGTTTCGTGCAAGATGTAGGGATGCGCTAATTGTTTGTTTGTGGAGCAGGGTCGCATGAAAGGTTATATATCCAGGGAACACTCAAAGATGGTTTTTAGCTCGAAGGACCCGTTTCCTGGGACCAAGACCGAAGATTAAGGGCCTGCGGGTTGTACGGCCATAAGAGGTTACTGAGTTTCCCACTTTGGTGATGAGCGTACGCGTCTTTATTATTAAGACTACCATCATGGTGGCGTTCGTGCTATCATTTACGTGGCACTTATTACATAATAGTTGGATCTCTACACCTATGCACCACCGGTATAGCGGACTGTTGGGCAGCTTTTAGCCTGAAATTGAGATATCCGATCCTACCTATACTTTGGGGGACCTTACGGCTAGGTTAACAAATCGCCGGTATGCACATACAGATTCCGTTTCATAAAGTTTTGCCATACCCAATCCATTCTCTCATTTTCACTCCATCCCAAGCCACCCTATAGAGGCATATCTCAGCTCTTTGTCCAGGAGCGCGGGTGGGGGATTTACATCAAGCGAATCTCTAGAGCGACTGGCACCTGCCCACATTTTTTATTAATATTTTAGTCTTTTCTCTGCTTTTTCTTTCAGGCTAATGCTTGGGACGTACCTACCTAGAACACTGGTGCCGATAGTGTTAACGAGGGAGTGAGGCTTTAGGGTTACTCTCCCATTTGTATAGGAATGGGCCCACATTTTCTCTAATTTCTTTTATATGTACTTCTAGCTGTTTGGGTGTAGTCTTGGTGCCACGGAAGGGTGGGCTTTTCTCCTTTCGCGGCCTTGGGTATAGAGCATTCCTCCCACACTGACTATACTTTTGCTATGTGATATCCCACTGTTTTTCATTGCACCTCATTGTCTCACAAGCCATTCTTATAATAATTTGACGAACCGCCTTCGCTCTCTTCCAGATATGCCCCAACTCCCTCCTCAGGGCCTCTGCAGGCTGTAACTCTTACACCTAATTAAGGCAGGCTCAGTTGTATTGCAACAGCTCCACAGTATAGCATGGGCTATAAACTCCTTGTAACACAACCAGACTAACCAAACTATTTCCCCACCGATCACTCAAGTATCACAAGAAAAACTAGCTCCTCCAAATACCTCAGCATTGGGCTCACTTCGGTTTTAAAGTAGCCCAAGTTGCGTGTTCAGGGTAACACATGTGAGTTGAGAAGGCCGTATTGGCTTCAGGCGGTAGAATGTGTACCATATTAACTACCTTATTACTTTGAGCAGGCTTAGTTCTTACCCTGGATCCGTAGCCACTGTGCTCCATTTCTACCATTAATCCCCCCTATTGGGTTCTTTAATGCTTCTTTGGCTGGACAACAGAGATGTGAATATTTTTTTCGAAGAAGCTACGCCATCGACCATACCCAATTAGCTCTCACCCAGTAGAGGAGATTGCAGCATCCTACAACATCTAGTATGACCAGTAATACCTTAGCTATGCCCAGCTATAGGCGGAGTTTGGCCCGCTACCACTTCTAAAAGAGCCTAAAGGGACAAAACAAAATAGCTTAATATAAACATCAGAAAATCGCAAATTAATTAGTAAAGTATAAGATGTAAGTCATACAAATGGTATAAAATCTATTCGTTTTCGTACCATCCCTCTTCTTGTGCGAGTTCCGCTCTCACTCATCAGCTCTGTATCCCCCAAAGCTCTACTGGCTGCACCTCATGCGTACCAGTTGCCATGTCGATTAGCCAATGGCCCAAACAGGAGCACAAACTAAAATATTGGGAAGTATCACAAGTATAAGCCTACCATTTCCAATTAGCCTGGCACGATGTTTCACTGAGGGTAGGGAAGCTGGGGAGAGGAATACAGTCAAGGGTTCACACTTGGGAGCAGTGACTCGCTCCAGGATGGGATAACCTACATGTAGGTGCCATAGCCTGAATGCGAGTAATGAGTTCCTCCTCAACCGAGGTTGTAATATAGAGCAAAAATTCCTATACTTGTTCCACTCGGGTTTGCCTCCTCTGTATGTTCTCAAAAGATTTCGCGGGTCTATGTCTTGCGATTGTTATCGGCAAACAGTGAGTCGGAGAGAGAGGCAGCTAGTAACAGTGTGCTGCAGTCCATCGTCATAGTCTAGATAGGCTAAATACGATTAATGATTCCCCCCCCCAAAAAAAAAAGATGTTCCAGACCCGTAGCCAGGCCACGGAGAAATTTAGCTTGCGGCTCTGCACTCAAACTGTCGTCACTTCCGGCCGCTAAGGCAGACGCCAACACCGAACAACCATGCATCCCAAAGCCCCAGCAAATAGATCAAGAGCTCCAACTAAAAGGATAATCAACGAAAGCACTGATGGAGGGGAGGTTAGTATGGACAGTGACGCGGGCGCGGGGACAGAAGCAAAGGCCAACCAACCAACCAAAGCTTCCCACCAAACACACAGCTTATCCGCCGGCTCACCCATATCAGTCAAGCGGCAGAGACTCAACAGTGCAAAAGCTGCAATGTCTACATTAGCAAAGCCATTTCAATCCCCCTTGCTGACCAGACGTGGAGATGCTTCTTCGGCGCAGGCAAGCAGCACACCACCAGCTACTCCATCCAAGACACTAGCTAACACATCAATGAAACCTTCGATGACCCAGAGATTCCACATTACTCGAACCCAACGGACTCAATACCCCGTTCCTTCCGATCCCGAGGCTGCTGCACTAAATGCTCAGCTGACTACTCTTCGGGCTCGTCTTAAAATGGCACAAACATACTTATCTATGTCACAGCAGGCACTAGTGCTGGAGTCCCTGCCTCCTATTCACAAGGATTCTGACGAACATTTGGAGGAACTTATCACCAAGTGGAGAGGTGCTGCACGACAAGCTGCAGACTACCTCTTTGGTGTGGCAGGTGATAGGGTCAATAGGATGGGAGGAGCCAGAGTGTATTTCGAAAGGGAACGGGAAAGAAAGCATAAGTGGGAGGGTGGTGGGGCAGATAATTGTGTCAGTAGTGGTTGGGCTGATACCGAGGGCGGGGGAGAGGCCGATCCAGAGGTGATTGAAGAACGAAAGAGGCAGCTGATGGCGGAGTATGATGTCGAAGAGCTTTCATCGAGTAGTAAATTTAGGCGGGAGGTCGATATTGCCCAAACAGACGATGATGTGAGTGCTGCATCAAATTTCCCTCAACATTTCCCGAGCCTAGTGGTTGGAGCCGAGCTGGCTGCCAGTGGAGGTGTAGAACTCTTACGGGGGCTAATGCTGCATACCCCATGATAATGGGACGGGTTTATCACATACAGCACTTGACAATGGAAATGATGCTCAAGACGATGAACATTGACTTCGGGTTGATCGGGTTCGATCCAGATCGGCAATGCTGGACTGACTAGCGGTCCAGTCTTGAACCATACAAACAGATTGGCGACTCCTGCGGCTGATTTACCTTGTATGCATCATTTTTCTTTTTCATTCACAGAACTGCATCAGCATACGCGGACTTGTTCCTCTGTTCTCCGTTCTTGTGGAAGTACATACCGTAGGTTGGTAAGCCTGGACATGATCTGCTTTTTTCCCGCAAGGCCTGTTCACTCGTATTGAATGGGTCAATATTGTATTGCACCGCCGTTGAGACAGTGATAGACAACTGAAGGCTAACCTAAGACACGAAAAAGTGTTTGCAGGAAGATGACCCACAGGATACCTTCCAACATTTGAACCTGCATCAATCACGTTATTTATTTTACTTTTCCCGAGACACGTGATCTCATCTGCATTTACGCCAATTTTCCTACACACCCACTTCAGTCAAACATTAGTTAGGATTCAGCTTTCAGCATCTTGCACAGCTTCAGTAATCTAAAAAATTCTTTCAAATGATTCATACCTAATACACGCCCCCTTACATCAGACCTTTCCTACTCAATCCTACATGGCATGTGAGTGCGTCAAATGCACTCCAAAGACAAAAATAAACGGAAGTTAATTTACCTGTTGCATCATCATCACCCTGTATAGTACGTGGCATTTAATGACCCTTTTCTACAGGAACAGTTGAAACAATAGCAGAGGCTTTCTGAGCTAGATAGTAGGATTAGAAGAAACCCAGTGACCATGTTTGGCGGTTCTGGTTTGCTTTCTGCAATGAGGTGAGGGTGTTGATAAGAGATAATGTTGGAAACATGAGGCTCTGGAACCAATTCGACATGAGGCAGCTGGATCGATGCAGGCGGGACGGTTGCCCTAGCCTTCTCACTGCAATGGCAACACTGGATCATGGCTCGGCGAATACAACTTTTTTTTAATTCTAAGGTTAGGTGCGTGGGACCGAGGAAGAGGCCAGTGTCGGGTGCTGGCTTGCAGACAGAATGTGTTAGAAGCAGTAGGACTACGGAGGGGAGTGGAAGTATGAGTTGGCAATGAGGAGGGCTAGATAGAAAGGCTCAGCTTCAAAGGGAGAGCATGCGCACGAGAATCAGCATGAAGGAGCATGAAGCGCTGATAACCGTTTTTGCATATGCCTGATATTGGCACACGCATATTTCTTCCATCCAATTTTAAGATATGACAAGTTTTGCTACTGTAGTAGGTATTCCTTCAAGACCGCCGCCTCATAGCCTCAGGCTGCATAGACGTATAGACTCAAAAAAAAATTCCTTCAAGGCCTGGTAGATAGGGCTGGTTTGGATCGAGAGGTATAATACGTATGCATATGTATTATGTACACGATGTTGGAACTAATCCCCAAATAGACAAGAGCTACATAAGCCAGAATGGGGGCTACCTACCGAATAAGGTAGTTGCAATACGTCACTAGTATGTGAAATATTATTACGAACGCATATAGAGATGATAACCTGGTGTTAAGAGTCAATTTCACCTTAATATACGGAGTAATCGTGTGCCTATGTAAACTGAGCACAGAGTCCCACACGCGCGCATGCCTCGAAGTGCAGTAGCTCCCGTTTATTACATTGGTACAATGATGTTGAAGTGCGTTTAGGGGTTATTCCTGCCTGTTTGTGTTTATGTAGATAGATCCGTATATACGCACAGGGTTTTTGATGTCCTGTCAATTGTGCCCCACATGTACATAGACATAGGCACCCCCGGATCTGGGCCACCAGATTAGTGCCCCACTTCTTTGATATCGATATCTATTTTTTTTTTTTTTTTTTTGTCTACCTCGCCGCCAGTGCGCGCGTCAGCCACAAACAACATGCAAGCCCGTTGTTACACGAACTGTTAATCGGGTCAATCGGTTGGTGGATCTGAGACTGGTTAGATTTGGCCGGGCCGGGCGGGAGGAGCGGGAGGGAGGGACGGGTGTGCTGTACAGGGTAGTAGTCTACCTGTCAGAAGAAACCTGAAACTTGGCCAGCCGAACACGGCTATCTATAGTCTGGGTTGGGTATGCGTCTAAGATCTAAGGATGACCCTCGCGTACCTATACATTCCTGGCTTGGCAGCGGGGCTGCGGTGATACCGTAAGGGAAGTGAAGTGAAGGGTGTGGGGTGGGGTGGAGTGGGGTTCTTGTGGACTAGATAGAGTCTGCTGCATACCATTATTCCCATACCACATTTGCATTGTACTTTTTTTTTTTTATTCTGTACGTTTTGTGTTTCGTGTCTAATACCAAAGAATCCCTTACGTGAACAGCATGCCTACCCCCACCCCCTTCCTTATCCCACCTTTCAGTTTCGCAGGCATCAATGCGCATATATAGCTATAGAGAGAAACATCAGATCTAGAGGGGCAATTCGTGAATATCCTAGGGGAGTAAGTGACGTCGGTGTTGAAGTGCCATAACCTCATAATCATAAGATTAATATCATATCTCACATCCCTTAGGGCCAATCAGAGTATAAAATTAAGCTAAAAAAACAATTAAGAGTCACAATATGCACCAACAATTTGCCACTTTCATTAATATTTCCACATCCTCTGTAGTCCGTTGATCCATATCCCATATATATCCATAATCCACACGTTATCATGTTCCATGTCTCATATTAATTCCACCACCCTGTGCCATTGCATTTGCCTTCCTAGCACCATTGCGCGGCATAAAAAACAGAAACAAAACGCCTCCTACCATGAGGGCCATGCTTCGCCTCAGACCCCCCCCACCCCCAATCCCCCAATATATATCCACACCAGCCGGACCCTGTCCAAGCCCAGGCCCAGCCCTACACGTAAACATTCTTAACCAAAATAAACTTATGAAAAAGAAATAAGAAAACTCCCCTTAAATCGCCGATCCTAGAGAAATGAAATGTAGATGTATACGGAGAGATACTAGCTCCAAAGAAAAATAAACATATAAAGTAAAACGTTAAACAAGCCAAGGGGAATGAAATATGAAAAGAAGATATGCATGGGACAAATATGTAATGTAACGTAAATGTAACGCTTTGGTGTTTGGAACACATTACCAGCTACACACCCACACCCATTCATGTCCCTACCTACCGAGTAACGTATACGCCCTTGTCCAGTTTGCCATCTCATCTACAGAACCCTTTGCCGTCCAGTCGGTACTGCAACCTTCTTACTCAATTCCATTTACCCCAGCTCGCTAAACCCTCCGATCCACACTCCACTTCCCGTTGTAGCCCCTACGCAAAAAAAATCCACCCCGCAGCTACCCGCCCCATCGCCCACTTGTTCCTCACATACGCAGGGCGTAGAGATCGATAGCCCATTTGCATCGTAGCCTTGGGTGTGTTGGTGTTGTTGGGTGTGTTGGTGGGGCTGAGTGTCATAGGTATTGTGTTGGCTATGTCTATCAACAGTAGTGGCAGATGATGCAGATGTAGGGTTCGACACCGAGGAGGAGATAGTGGATGACAAGGAGGATGATGACCCTGTGGACAGCGAAGACCTTGAGGATGCGGGTGTGCATACTTCCGCAAAATAGTTCCTCGGAGACAGGGTCTCCTGGCTCGCCAAGTGAGATGAAGCGCCCCCAAAGGCATTCGAGGCTGTTGCTAAGTCGCGAGTAGTACTAGCAGACGAGCCCAGTATACCGTCGTATGGATCCATTGACGTATCTATCCCAAACTGTGGGTCAAAAGCAAATTGAGAATTCATAGGAATGCTTGCCCATTGAAGTAGTTCTTCAGCTGACCCAGCATGCGCATCGGCAACTCCCCCAACGCCATCCGTCGGCGTTACAAGTGGCGATGGAAGGAACATCGCTTGGGCCGCACAGGAACCGATGTTCGAGGGGGATAATGATAGTGGGGGATGTGTGTATTGCTGATGCTGCCTCTGTTGTTGGTGTAGGTTTAACATCTGGTTCACCGCGTCGGTATTGGCGTAGCTCGGAGTCAGGTATAATGGAGGGGTAACGATCTCACGCCACTGCGTCATTCCACGTTCGCCCCCCCCGGCTTGCGTAATTTCCCAGAGGAGCACTGCCGTGAGCTGGCGGCCACCATATACTGCGGGGGGAAGATTAGCTATCTCTTGAACAACAGTGAGGCCAGAGATTGCAGCACGAATCTCATTGTCTTTGTTCCTGGCCATCAAACATTGGGCCACGGGAGAAGAGGGAGCTGGGCCTGGCTGGGAGAGACTAGTGTAAAGCGCCGCCCAGAAATCTGAGGCGAACGGGAGAGCAAGCTTAGTTGTGCCGTCATATTGCGGTGAAGGCTGCACGGCTTGGGTCATCTCCCAAACTTTCTTGCCTGCAGCGTAAATTCTAGTGGTACACTCCCACTGTGGATTAATTACAGTGTCAGTATAATTCACCTCGAGGTTTGTCCCTAGGATGAGATCATCAAGTGCTGAAAGGGGCATGACTGATATTGAGGACTCGATATGGATGACGGTAACCTCTTTCCCTGTCCTCAGTGTATTCAGTAAACACGGAAAGCGGGCTTCCCATTCTTGAATTCCGTCCAATGCCATTTTTGGGAGAATCGGACTATTAAGTGATAATTGGCTGTATGTATGGATGCGATCATGGCCACCCCCAACATAATCAGATGCACCAACCCACATGGTGAACTGCGTGGGTCTAACATTGCACGTTGCGCTCGGCGAGTCCTGTGAATAGATCCCTGATTGTGTGGTAAAACCATAGTCACCCTTCAGATATTCGCCTTTGAGCGGATAGTCTGATGCGCCGCTTGAACGCTTCGAACTATCCGGTGTTGACATTCCAGAATTATCTCTTGTGTATAGATTTGGGCTTGACATCCCCCAGGAGCTGTTGTCATTGTCCCAGAACGGCTTCGGTTCCTCAGTAGTCACATGCTTCATGACTACAATAGGTGTTAGCCCTATATATCTCAATAATCATTTGAGATAAAATACATACACTCTGGATTATTCCGCAATAAATTCTTTAGCACTTGTATATGGCTGGAAACTTGCTTGCGGGTTCTTCTCTTCCCAGTAACCTTGTAGATGTAATCTGCAATGAGCTCGTTGCGGCCGTGAGGCTTCCCTTCCATGTTGAGCTTCTTCCTACCAATCGGCGGGATCTTCTGGATAGCTAGATAAGGAGATATGATGTCAGTGCAGATAATAGTATAGGCAACTCCAGATGTCTACATACCCTCCATGAAGACACTTTCAAGCTCTTCAGGCCATACTGAGTCCCCATCAGCACCAGCATCACGCCTTTGCCGGGCACGGTATTGGTGATAGGGGACCAAGTCTGGTTCGACCGCCAGGGCTTTCTTGCCTCGTGGCAGTGCGACCGGTTCAGTAGATCTGAGGCCTTTACCTGATTCCAGCTTAACTGATTTCTTATTCAAACTTGTAGGGGGTGGTGTACTTTCTGGCGTGTGCTGTTGGATATTTGCGTCTGACTCTCCCAGCACTTTTCTGAGACGGGTGGAAGGTACCGTTGGGGGGAAGGGGGTGGGTAAGAACTTGCTCAAATCCTCGCTGGCGCTCAAAGCTGAAAATTCAAAGTGAGGGTCTGTATGACTGTAACCAGAATCCATTTAAGAACCAGCTAGCTGTCACTGGAAGTGCAGGGCGTAAAAGCGAAAGATCCCCCCAGCCAATGTAGTGTATGCAAAGAGAGCAGAGAGCAGTAAGTTCTCAAAAGAGTGGTAGTAAGGATGTAAAACCGTTACCAGAGACTGAAGGAACGTAGGCAACGGCGGTGGAAAGAGTGACACCGCAGTCTTGCAGAATGAAGGTACAGTAACGAACTGGGAGATATGCAGCAAACTGAGGACTTTTTGTGAAGCAAGATAAAAGGACGAATCTGGATGGGAATATAAGGAATTCAGGGCTCTCTTGCTCCCAAATTCCTATCATTCCAATATCTCGTTTAACCTAGTAGTTAAGACAGTAATCTGAATATTCTCGCAACAATGGTGAGATGGATGAAGCATACCAATCGCCAAAAGGGAGACTTATGAAGTATGAAATATGGCATATCTCCATCGAAGCAAAGGAATGCAGGCCGATCAACTGAATGCTCAACCGTCAGGTGCATAGGCTATCTGCGAAGCCGCAGACCTAGTAGCAGGTGGGTGTGCTTCATGTGACCAAAGTAAGGCACTCGCCCATAGAAGCAAGTAAGGGGTACTTATCAACGATGGACAACACCACCAATTGACTGGGCAAGGCGGCAAGAAGCCCTTCTGCTGCGGGGTATACCTCCGACCAAATAGCCAAATGGAGGAAAGACTACGAGTTTCAAGTAGTAGGTGTGAGGGACAGTACAAGAAGTTATCAAATTCTCTCCATCCATCATACCTCATCATTCCACCAAGAGAAAAATGGTATCATATGCCCAGAATAAAAAGCCATGAAAAAAAGGAGTGCTATCAAGAATAAAATATTAGTAGTTGAACAAACTCTTATAAATAGACATATCAGAAGGCTAGTTGGGTATAAGTACCATCTTCGTTGATTCTCGAGTAGAATTGCACCAGCGGTGTACCATATAATCTTTAGCAACCTGATGTCTTGTCTCTCGCATATCAAAAGTGACATTGCTGTTTTGTTCCTCTAGGCATTAATACAAGTTATCGCCGCATGCTAAACTGCTGCTTATGCAGCCGTTGGTTACATTGTGACACTTAAACGATAATTACGTCGTGGTCGCCCCGTATCATAAAGTACCGTGTGAAGGTGTATATTAGGTCCTGATGTGAACGGGAGGTTATCTAGATAGAGTTTCCGTTGAACCGGCGGAGTAGAGCCCTAAGTTACCAATCCTGGAAATCAGTGAATAGCCCAACGCCTCGCAGTCATAGGATATCATTCGCCATCGACCAATAGTGGCCCAAGGACTAATTCCGGCCCAACCCTCGGTCACCTGAGCTCTGGTCATGGCGAACTCGGTCACTGTAGGTGGAGGTATGTATATCAGGAAGCGATTGAAGTGTGTCGCGGAAACTAATGTAAACAGTCATCTTCACTTCGGTGAAACCAATAATGAAAATGGCAGTTGTAGCTCTTGGGGGAGGCATCTTCGCCCGAATGGGTCAGTAATCCAGATAACCTACTAATATATCATTGACGGGTTTTTGGTCTAGTATATACCTATTGACTAGATCATATAGGTATACTGAGCCCGGAGGTGTGCAGAGCTAATGCAACCCTAATTATGAGCATGTTGCTCCCGCTCATGATTTTCTCCACGGTAGACCTAGTAAATGACGTTTATGGATTGAAACCTTAGCTGATGCATATATCGGGATTCCCAGGTGGTCCCATCATTCGACCCGAACAATATGACGGTGGTACTTGCGATTGTATTGTCCGGAGTGATGTATATAGGTATGCAACCCCCTGTGCCTTTGACTCGGAATAAAAGCCGAACTGACCAAAAGATAGTGATGGGCCTCATATTTGGTTTAATCGTTAGATGGTTCACACCCGTACCAGTGACCTGGAAGGGTGGAATAGTTGCTGCAGGTAAGAGTACTTTGTTGTGTAATAAATGACAGTTTCTAAACTTGCTTCAGGACTCTTTGGGAATTGGGGTGATCTTGTAGAGGCGCCCTTCTTTTACATCTGTCTGCAGCGCGGCTAAGTCTCTTTGAAGGTAATTGGGTATATCAGCACCCTCGCGAAGTCACAGCCATTCAAACCCCAAGATGTATGAATTCACATCCTCAAGCATAACCTTTTAACCTTAGATTTGCTAACTTCTGCATAAGACGGATCAGGGGATAGCGTACTGTTCAATCTTCATGATTGTCCAAACTGTCGTAATGTAGGATTCCCATCCCTCCTGTTATATGCATATGAATTCTTACTCTTGGTAGATTTAATCTGGGTGGTCTCCAGTTAATTAAGCGAGACTTTGATCACCGACCCAGGGCAGACTTGGAGAAATGCTCTGGGCACAAGCTTAAGGCAATAAAGGAGGTCCCCACCAAGGGTACTGATGGTGATTTCCAAGCCCCACATTTAGCTTCTTATTTGGGTGCAATGCGCCGACGTGTCTCTTCCATAGTCACGCAACGGCCCATAGATTATTCTCAAGCGGAGCCCCATCAAAAAGCCGGCAATTCAGACGATATTGCGATCAAAGAGGTTGATTATGCCCCCACCCCATTTTCTAACACCTCCACAGCCGATGCCACCCAACTGGGTAGCAACAATCCTGACCTCACCGCGAGTGGAGAAGTATCGCTTGGCCGGCGGGTTTGGTTAGCCTTGAAGCCTCTTCTTAACCCTCCATCAATATCTCTTGCAGCATCAATCATCATCGCCAATGTGCAGCCTTTGAAAGCTCTGTTTATCCACACGAACTCGTTCTCTATGAAAGATGCACCAGACCGGAAACCTCCCTTGGATTTCATCATGGAAATCACTAGATTTGCTGGTCCTTCTGTTCCCGTTCTGGGGCTAATTCTGCTTGGTGCAGCATTCTCCAGAATGTCCATCAAAAGCCTGCCCAAAGGATTTTGGAAGTCCATTGTCGTAATGGTTGTATTCAAGCTTGTTGTTGGTATGGTTCTATTCTTACTGCAACGATGGAGATCCCTAAACTAATCGAGCCAAAGGCCCGATCATTGGAATGGTGTGGACGACACAATTGACCAAACACACCTCCTTGATACCAACAGATGATAAGATCCTTCAATTCGTCATGATCATGACAAGTGGTAGTATGTATGAATCGCTAATACCTGACTCCAGAAGCTAAGTCTGTAATTCCATTGCGTAGCGCCGTCAGCAACCGCCCAGATTTACCTAACGACCATATTCATTCCCCCAGATAAGCAGGGTTCAGTGGAGATGTCCGCTTTATCTGCGTGAGTCCCATGGTGATGCGTGATTCATGTAGTACTGACGTTTGTATAGGCTTCTTCTCGCACAGTATGCTTTCAGTAGGTTTCATGATTCACTGGTGGCACATGCAACGGGGCCCTTGCCTAGGACGAACTAACCTCCGCCTTAGTGTTGATATCTCTTACTGCTGTCGTCTCGTATTCCCTTTTATATATCCTTTGAATTCTGGGCCTGCATTCATAGACTTATACACGCTCGGGAGTCGGTGCCGCATTTCCTATTTGGAATCATTTAGGTTGGGCGGCGTTACTTTTAAACGATGGACACTCGTCAGTCTTCTAAATGGATTACATGCCAAATGACCACCTCAATAGTATTGTGTAGAAATTCCCATCACGCTCACTTGCTCACTTACTCAACTTCCCATACCAGCTCCACAAGCGTATTCAAACCCATGCAGCTGATTCTGTAGTTCGTATCTCTCGATTTAATCCAAGGTTGGGATTTTCATGACGTAGAGGCTGTATCAAGTATAACCTGATGCTCCCATGGTTCATGGTGTATCACACTACTCTCCCCTAACGGGTGACGAGGGTTAGGTTGCACGAGGCTACTGGTGAACATTCCCTAGTTCCTGGGGGCCCCAGTGCTAAAACTAGCGTGGGACCTAAGATCTCGAAAGTGTAACCGGGATGCACCGAATATGCTGTTCTAGACCGTTTTTGCCCGACGCCAGACGTGTTGTTCGGGGAATGCTGAGGTACTGGCCTTAGCCTCACAACTTGACAAGACATCATTTGGCCTGTAGTCCCAGCTTTCTCTGACTCCCAGCTTCCGGATCTTCAGGGCCATGCTCATCTCCGATGGGAGGTGGTGCTGGGAGGAGGAGGAGGCGAAACAGCAAGAGCTATACACCCGCCCGCATAGACCGATGACACAATTAGGAACCAAACTAAGTGACGAAGGGGTTGTACTTACATGAAGATAGGTACCTAGATTGCTATAGTCCCTTGACCCTCACGGTGGGAAGCTTGGAAGTATTATGGAATGCGGCAGTCAGCTTCGGATGATGATCTGGTATGGCAGTAGTTGTAGGTATTGTTGTTATGGACTTGGCAACTGTTGAGCCAACCAATGTACCAGGGCGCGCAACAGCACCGCAGGGCTCTAGTCGTGCAGAATCGTCTGAGTACTTAAGAGGCGGTTTGCATAATATGCATCAATAGGGTGAGCCCAAAGTGAGGATTTATCAAGATGGACTTAAGGCTGTGGTTTCTCTTGCATATGAAGGTTTCTCTATGAGGCCGGATATGCTCTCGGTCCGGCCCGGAAACGACGGGTTAGGATCCCCACATAGCGGTTCCGAACTTAGGCACCAGCAGGCCCGATTCCCACCGCCTTGGTTCTGCCGCAATCTAAGCAGAAACACCAATATTGACCCAACGCGTACGTGTGTAATCAGTCGCCTGATACTGAGAGCTTTATAGAAGTAGTTGACTATAGTTGACGACGCCTGGAACAACATTTGCCGACGTTGACAATCCGGTTCCTGGTTAACTACTAAAATCAGCAAGTCACTGCACACCTTGCTTTGTGGGCTAAAACTCTCATCTGATATATTCACAATGTCCTCCTCGTTTCAGTCCGTGCCAGTCCTCGACTATTCCCTCTCCCTCTCCTCAGATACCAAACCCGACTTCTTGGAGCAGCTCCAACATGCCTTGCTCGAAGTCGGCTTCCTCTACATCAAGAATACCGGTATCCATGATGAGCTCATCCAGAAGGTCATCAGCCTGGGAAAGGCATTTTTTGATCTACCCGAAGGGGAGAAATTAAGGCTGGAGATGAAGAATTGTAGGTATCCCGCCTTGATCAGATGTTGAGGGTAACGATGTACATATCCCGTCGGAGCAGCTCCTCACTTTCTGGGCTATTCCTGCCTCGGCAATGAAATGTGAGTTTACCCCCCAGTTACCCTGAACAATCTAAATTCACGATATTTATTCTATAAATATAGGACTGCGCACAAAATCGACTGGAGAGAACAAATTGACCTCGCCACCGAACTCCCCGCTCCTGATATCACCGAACCCCGATATCGCCTTCTCCGTGGCCCCAACCAATGGCCATCGGAATCCCTCCTTCCTGGGTTCCGGGATACCTATACCACCTACATGGACCAAATGACCGACCTGTCCACCCGTTTCGTCTCCCTCATTGCTGAAGCCATCGGCCTCCCCCCAAATGCCTTCGATAAGTTTTTCTGGGGTGAACCAGACCCAAATTGTCCTACAAAGATCGACCCGCAGCAGGACCCGAAGCGAAAAAGGCAGGATAAGCTTAAGGTTGTGAAATACCCGGATGTGGCCACATTACCCCCAGGTACTGGTGGTGCGACAGAAACTCAGGGTGTCGGTCCTCACAAGGATTCTATGCTCTCCTCATATCTCTTGCAAGCTACAAACCATCCAGGCCTGCAAGTACAGAATGCCTCGGGGGAATGGATTCAATGCCCTCCAATTCCAGGCACCTTCGTGGTAGCTATTGGTCAGGGTCTAGAAGCCATGACCGGCGGAGTCTGCGTTGCTACTACCCATCGCGTGTTATCACCCCCTGCTGGCTCAGGGGCTAGATTCTCTATTCCATTTTTCCAAGGCATGAGCTACGATGCGAGTTTTGAGGATATGGATGTACCCGAGGACGTTAAGGCGCTCAAGAGGGAGGTGCAGAGGAGCGTGAATGCGGGTGAATTGGTAGAGATGACGTTCAAGAGGGGGAGATATGAGAAGTTGGGACAGGCGACGTTGATGAATAGGATCAAGAGCCATCAAGATGTGGGTGAGAAGTATTACCCAGATTTGCTAAAGGTGGTCAGGGGGGTGATGGCGAAGGAGCAGGAGACAGGACAGTTCCAGGCTTGATCAAGCAGTGGTGGGCATGACATACTGTACACTGTATACCCCTCGAATATTGATATATTGCGAGTTTAGGATCCTCACGGTATACTACAATTTTGAAATAGTTCTGATTCACAATTATGCGGAGCTACCAATTATATTACCCAAATTACTAACATCAGGCCAACGCTACTCTAAAATAATTGAAAAACCCCCTCGGTTTGTACACAAAGCCACCAGGCCGTCAATATCCTCAGTAGCCTTGAGCCCGAGGCGAGTGGTATCACTGCTTTCTTGGCGGCATTCTCAGTTATATGCTCAACACGTCAGGCTATAATTACTTAATGTTGAACATTTCGTGCGCTCACCAAAAATTTTTTTTGAAGCCTAGGTTTCACGTGACTCTAGAACCATTACATGACTAGCGTACCGCCATTCTCCTTTTAGCCAAACCAACAACCGAAATCTGGTCTTTACGAAAGAAGCTTAATAGAGGTACATCGTACAGCATTACGGCACACGACCCTTTCTATTTCTCATCTAAACTGTATCCCTCTATCTGACCTGCTGCGTCACTCCTTTACTCATCGGTATAATTAATCATGGTGAGTGAAAGCATTCTTCACTCCTTTTGGTGCCGGAATATGTCATGCCTTGGAAACAATTTGCAATTACACAATTGGAGATCACCACAAATATATCGACTTAATGTATCCAGTGATTGTACTGGAGCAAGGAGAGCATTATATGGGGCAGTGGGATGACCAGACCTTGCCTTTCTCCAGTCCTTTGTTCTCCTGAAGACATATACAGCTCTCTCTGGTCCTACTTGCCCGATATGTTTCGGCCCTTTGTGTACCTTTTGAAAATCACTAACGCAGCTTCCTTTAGTCTTCTCCTCCACGAGCGGCCTCACCGAACCCTGCCGGCAGTGGCCCAGGTACACTGTCTGCGGCTTCTTCTAGTCGGCCGTTCTCCCCCGCTCCCCCAGGTGGACCAAAGACTGCTATTCGAAGGCGAAATGCCGCCGATCGAGCTGCCCAGGTTGCGAACACTAGGCCCGCTAGTACTAGAGCTGCCGGAGCTGGAGGAAGTAGCAGCACCATGTTGAGTGAGTTCAAGGACTCTATGTCATGGATATGTACAATGAATGAATAAATGCTGACTACTGGGTCTACTTGCAGAGTTGTACACCGACGAAAGTCCTGGGCTGAAGGTTGACCCTGTTGTCGTTCTTGTTCTCAGTTTGGGTTTCATTTTCAGCGTTGTCGCTCTTCATAGTGGGTTCCTCCTTCTGTCCCCAAGCCTCTGCTTTATTTAGCAATGGATTTTAACGGGTTATCCCTAATATAGTTATTGCCAAAATCTCCCGTAAATTTACCAGCGCTTAAATGAGGGACTTTGCCAAAAATCTCGAGACTAAGTTGGGGAGAGTGAGTGCTGGCATGCATCTAGGGCTCTAATTAATTACTTTTTTTTTATGACTGGAGAAGGTAGGGGATCATTTTGCGTGGTGATACTAGCCCCTGCTGTGCAAAAGGGTGGTCTCTTGTCAGTGGTCTTGTAGTAAGTAGTCTGGGTGATACAAGGTAGTCCACAATCGGATGGCCAGACGGATTGGCAGTTTTTTTACTCATTGTTTTGTTTATGCTGTATTCCACATTGCATTTTTTCTTGTTGCAGTCAGGATGTCCTTGCAGCTCAGGGTAATGTCTCTCCACTGTTTCTTGGGTTTCACAACGTAGGGTGGTCAAGCTTCATCAAATGGACACTCTAACCAATATGACACTTGAGAGTTAAGTATGGCATGAATTCGGGGAATAAAATTAGTTCCTGTAATACTGCCACGCAGTTTTCATAGAGTAGATTTCATTGCAGTGTTGTGTGGTAAACACACTGCCCAACACAGTAATCCCCACCAAGCTGCCCTCATCACAGCCAGGCCGAACTCATTGTGGGTCGCAAGGATCTGCTGATGAGGTACCATGGTACAAAATATCCACAAGCTTGTGTCTTTACGGGCTTGTTTACCCCTCCTTGCACGTGACCGATCACCGGCTACCATGGACGTATTAAATCCGTAGATTGTGAGTTATACCCCTCGTCCTCCTCTTTGCTTGGGAGTAGGGAGCAGCTTGTGCTTGAGCTTCTTTGGTGGGTCGAGTCCTGAACTCTTTTAACTCAAGGAGCATTGACACTACCTCGTGAAAACAGCTTAACGTCCCACATTTCGTTACACGGTCCCAACCCAAAATGGTTTCCTCTCCTACCATCATCCTCAAGCCCACCGGCCAAAAGATGCCCCAAGTTGGGTTCGGTCTGTGGAAGGTCACCCAAAACACGGCCTACACTGTCTACAATGCCATCAAGACCGGACACAGGCCCCTTGACGGTGCTTGCGGTATGGTTACCCTGGAGTCTAATGTATATTCTGAGGATTTTTTGACTTTTTTTGAATGGTGTAGATTATGGCAACGAGAAGGAATCCGGTGAGGGTTTGAAGAGGGCTATCGATGAAAGAATCGTCAAGCGTGAGGACGTTTTCGTCGCCTCCAAGTTATGGAACACCTTCCACGCAAAGGAGCATGTCAAGCAGCTCGCAAAGAGGCAGTTGGCCGACTGGGGTCTTAAGTACTTCGATCTCTTCCTTATCCACTTCCGTCGGCTTCCTCCTCCACACTTATGACCAGCAAATAGCCCACCCTCTGTCTAGCTATTGCGCTTGAGTATGTCGAGTTCGCTGTCCGCTACCCACCAGGATGGGCCTACGATGGCCAGAATGATGTCCGATCTGCTCGTGTTCCACTTCAACAGACCTGGGAGGCCATGGAGGAGCTCGTCGATGAGGGATTAGCCAAGAAC
>Ga0307514_10001836_pt1 | contig 23541 bp, 28 predicted proteins | sample 16_EM_MG_FD_203088 | JGI IMG/M metagenome (GOLD analysis project Ga0307514, IMG submission 203088) | Populus trichocarpa ectomycorrhiza microbial communities from riparian zone in the Pacific Northwest, United States - 16_EM | ecosystem: Host-associated > Plants > Roots > Unclassified | place...
TGGCCACTGCAGGTCGAGCGACCGAAGGGCGTCGAGCAGCAGGTGCTGCACGGCGAGACGGGCGTACCACTTGTGATCGGCCGGCACGACGAACCACGGCGCGGCATCCGTCGAGGTGCGCTCCAGCGCGATCTGGTACGCCTCCATGTAGGCGGGCCAGTGCTGACGCTCGTCGATGTCGCCCGGGTTGAACTTCCAGTTCTTGTCCGGGTCGTCGAGGCGGGCCTGCAGCCGCGCCTTCTGCTCGTCGGAACTGATGTGCAGCATCACCTTGACGACGGCGGTGCCCGAGGCGACCACGGAGTCCTCGAAATCGGTGATGAGGCCGTAGCGCTGCTCGATGGCCTCTGGCGTTGAGAATCCGCGCACCCGGTGGATCAGCACGTCCTCGTAGTGCGAGCGGTCGAACACCCCGATGTAGCCGGGCTGCGGCAGGTGCGGCCGAATGCGCCAGAGGAAGTCGTGCGCGCGCTCCTCCTCGCTCGGAGCCTTGAAGGAGAAGGCCTGGATGCCCTGCGGGTTCGCCTCGCCGAGCACGTGGTCGACGATGCCGCCCTTGCCTGCCGTGTCCATCGCCTGCAGCACGAGCAGCACGCTGCGGGTGCCGCCGAAGCGGCTCTCGGCGAACAGCTTCTCCTGCAGTTCGGCGAGCTCGCCAGAGCCAGCCTTCAGTGCAGCCGTGCCATCCTTCTTGCCTCCGGTGAAACCGGGCGTGGCTGAGGTGTCCACTTTCGCAAGGGTGAAGCCGGGGCCGACGCGCAGTGAGGGGTGCATATGCCAACGCTATCGAGGCAAGGGCACTTCGATAAGCACGGGATCAGTGGATGGCGTGAGCGCCTCATCCAGCTCCCCTCGGTTGGCGACGTGGCGGTACTCCCACCCGTACGCCGTCGCGAGCGCCTCGAGCGAGACCTGCTGGGTCGTGAGTAGCACCCGGTCGAAGCGCTCTGGCTGCGCCGATGCGGCAACCTCGAGCCCGTCGAAGATCGTTCCGCCGCCGTCGTTGCCGACGATCACCTGAACGCGGGGACGCGGCTCCCCCGTGCCGAAGAGCAGCGCGCCGGCGTCGTGCAGGGCGGCGAGGTCGCCGAGCAGCACGCGGGTGATTCCGTGGTTCTGCGCATCGGACTGCGACGCCAGCGCAACCCCGATGGCCGTCGCGATGGTGCCGTCGATGCCGGCGAGCCCGCGGTTGGCGTGCACGCTGATCTTCTTGCCGGGCACGACGCGGTCCGCCTCGCGGATGAGCCGCGACGCCCCGAGCACGAGCCGGTCGTGCGGCCAGGTCATGCGCCACACCGCCTCGACGAGCGTGCGACGCGACACGGGGGCGCGCAGCCCGGCGAGCACCGCCCGCCCGAAGGCCGCCTGGTCGCGCGGGGCATCGGAGATCGCGATTGCGATGTCAGGGGCATCGTGGGTCTCGAGCAGGCTGCGCGAGGTGGTGACCCAGCGGCCGACCCATGCTCGGTCGGCCGGGGCGCCATCGACCTCGAGCCCCTCGACGATCGCTGCCGCCGCGTGACCCGGGTTGTAGGCCTCGATGCCGGGGCTGCGAACGACGATCGCCTCGACGCCCCTTCGCTGCACGAGCGCTGGAACCTCGCGGCTGAGTGTCGGATGCCCGATCACGACCACCCGCTCCACAGCATCGCCGAATCCCGGCTCCGCCATGAGCTCGCGGTAGGCGACGACGAGGTTGGGGCCGAAGTGCGCGCCGCTCGAGACCTCGGCGAACAGCGGCGCGTCGAGTGCGCGGGCGAGCTCCTCGGCGCGTGGCCCGGCGCCGTGCCCGGCAACGACGACGGTGCGCGGGCCGGGGGTGATGCGGGTAGTCGATGCTGTCGAGGCCACCGACGATGCGGGAGTGGTGTCGATCGGGTCGACCGCCGAGGAGGCAACACCGCTCAGCGGCTCCGTGAAGGCGAGGTTGAGGTGCACGGGCCCGTGGGCGCCGGCCATGGCGGCGCGGGCGATGGCCTCGGCGCGACCGGGTTCGTCGCTGGCGGCGGGTGCGTCGACATCCATCGTCAGCGGTGTTGCGAAGCCGAAGATCCCCGGTTGCACCGTGGTCTGGTTGGAGCCGATGCCCCGCATCGACTCGGGTCGGTCGGAGCTGATCACGATGAGCGGCACCCCGGAGTGGTGCGCCTCGAGCACGGCGGGATGCAGGTTCGCGACGGCCGTTCCGCTGGTGGTCACAATGAGCACAGGGGTTCGCGACTCGACAGCGAGCCCGAGGGCGACAAAGCCGGCGACCCGCTCATCGATGCGAACCCGCAGCCGGATGCTGCCGGCCGCCTCGAGGTCGGCGGCGGCGAGCGCGAGGGCCTGCGACCGCGACCCGGGAGAGAGCACGACGTCGCGCACGCCAAGGCGCACGAACTCCGCGAGGAGGGCCGCCGCGAAGTCGCTCGCGGGCGAGCCGCTACCAGCCACGACTACTTCTGGTCGTCGACGGGCGGGTCGTCGTCGAGGTCGGCGAGTTCCTTCTCGAGGCGGCGGATGCGCTCGTCCTGGTCTTCCTTGGTGGCGAGGTCGCGGAGGAAGGCCGCGTCGTCGTCCGGGGCGATGTAGGTCGGCGCGGCGGCCTGCGCTGGAACACGGCCGACGGCGAACCACAGGATCGCGCCCACAACGGGGATGACCGCGATGAGCACCCACACCGCCTTCGGCACCCCGCGCGCGCGGCTGCGGTCGGTGAGAATGACATCGACGATGGTGAAGATCGTCAGCGCTACGGCGATGACGGCGAGAACGAGCCACACTCTAGGCATGCTGTGATTCTACGACGCAGCGCTGCACCCGGCATGTGCGCTGCGACCAGCGCGCATGCCTAGACTTGCCGGGTGAAACCCTGGGTCAGCTACAGCCTCATCCGCGTCGCGCTCTTCGCCGTGACCCTCACTCTTCTCATGCTGCTCGGGGTTCCCGGCTGGCTCGCGGCCATCGCCGCCGCCCTCGTCGGGTTCAGCGTCGCGTACATCTTCTTCCGCCCGCAGCGCGACCGGCTCATCGAGTCGGTGCGCACGGCACCGTCGACCGACGAGGACGTCGAGGACGACCGCTAGAAGGCGATCGCCCAGCCGAGCAGCAGGGCATAGCCGAGCGACGTGATCGTCGTCAGGCGCAGGGCGATGATGAGCTCTGGCGCGGTCTTCGCCGTGATCGTGATGACGATCGCCGGCACTGCCGCGAGCAGAGCGAAGTAGGCGTAGCCCGCGTTGAGGTAGAACACCACGAAGAAGGCGAGGATGCCGAACGGCACCACGAGCAGCACCGCATAGCTGATGCGGGCCGCACGGTCGCCGATGAGCACGGCGAGGGTGCGCTTGCCCGCGAGAGCGTCTTGCGCGAGGTCGCGGATGTTGTTGACCATGAGCACCGCGCACGCGATGAGCCCGATGGCGACACCGGCGAGCCAGGTCTCGAGGTTGACGGTGCCCACCTGCACGAACGTCGTGCCAGCGGTGGCGACCAGGCCGAAGAAGACGAAGACGAAGAGCTCGCCGAGGCCGTAGTAGCCGTACGGCCGCTTGCCGCCGGTGTAGAACCAGGCGGCGACGATGCAGACAGCACCCACCGCGAGCAGGAGGTACTGGCCGCTGAGCACGACAACGAGCACTCCGGCCGCCGCCGACAGGGCGAAGAAGACGAGGGCGACCGTCAGCACCGTTCGCGGCTTCGCCGCCCCGGATCCGGTCAGCCGCGCCGGGCCGAGGCGCACATTGTCGGTGCCGCGGATGCCGTCGGAGTAGTCGTTGGCGTAGTTGACGCCGATCTGCAGCGCGAGGGCGACCGCGAGGCACAGCAGCGCGCGAACCCAGTGGAAGGCTCCCTCGCCGATGAGGTACGCGGTGGCGGTTCCGAGCACGACCGGCGAGATCGCGAGGGGGAGGGTGCGAAGTCGGGCGCCGGCGATCCAGTCGCCGGCTGTCGCCGGACGCACCTTCTTCGCACCGGACGGGCGACCACCGGGTCGACCGCTCTTGGCGGCCGCGGTGCGTGCCGGGATGGTCTTGGGATCGAATCGCTGCTGCTTTGCCACGGGAGGAGTCTAGCGAGCGACCAGCGCTCTCAGAGCGAGGCGGTCGGGCTTGCCGGATTCGACGAGAGGGATGACGTCGACGACCACCACGCGCGCCGGAACCGCGGCGACACCGAGGGCCGCAATCACCGTCGGCCGCAGCTCTGCAACGCTCGAGTCGACCGTGCTCACCACCACGGGAACCTGCCCCCACCGCTCGTCGTCGGCCGGAACGACGACGGCATCGTGCAGCGGGGTGACCCGGCGCAGCAGCTGCTCGAGCTCCCCCAGGGGCACCTTGACCCCGCCGGACACGATGACGTCATCGAGGCGGCCCGTGATCGTGAGCACGCCAGACTCGTCCATGCTGCCGAGGTCGCCCGTGCGATACCACCGGGCGCCGCCATCGGAGTGGAATGCCGCATCCGTGCGCTCACGGTCGCCGAGGTAGCCCTCGGCGAGCGTCGGCCCGGAGAGCTCGACCTGGCCGCCGCCGATGCGCGCGTGGGTCGTTCCGATGGGCACGCCGTCGTAGACGCAGCCTCCTGCCGTCTCGCTCGAGCCGTACGTGCGGGTGACCCGCACGCCCGCCGCGAGCGCCCGCTCGAGCAGCGGTGCAGGGGTGGACTGCCCGCCGAGCAGCACGCGATCGAACCGTCGGAGGGCCGCGACGGCTGCCTCGTCGTTCAGGAGGGTCGCCAGCTGCGCCGGCACGAGGGACGTGAAGCGCAGCGGCTGGTCGAGCTGACCCGCCGCCCGCAGGAACGACCCGGCGTCGAAGTGACCCTCGACGGCCACGGGCACGGTGTCGGCGCAGATGGAGCGCACGAGAACGGAGAGACCGGCGATGTAGGTGGTGGGGAGGGCGAGCAGCCACTGGCCGGCACCGCCGACCGCCGATTCGGCTGCAGCCGCGCTGGCGAGGAGGGCGTCGGCAGAGAGCGCAACGCGCTTCGGCCGGGCCGTCGACCCGCTGGACTGCACGACGAGGGCGACATTCTGCGCAACGCGCGCCGGCAGGTCTGAGGCGGTTCCTGCGAACACGGCAGGGCCGTCGGCGGTCAGGGCATCACGAAGGGCGGAGGGAAGGTCGGCCCCGGTTACCGCGCGCAGTGCCCGTGTCACGATTCCAGCGTACTGATCACGGCGAGACGCACCTGTCTACCACCTGTGGCGCCGCGTCAATCTGTGTCACTCTGTGAGTACACGGCAGGAAAGTGAGGGTCCGTGATAACCCAGAGCGCGCTCGACCGGCTCATCCGCACGCTGCTCGTCGCCATCGGGGTGGGCGGCGCGCTGTTCACCGTGCTCGGGCTCCCCCAGATCGTCGAGCAGTACGCCTATCTCGAGCCCACCTACGCGGTCGCCGCGATCGTCGTGTTCTGCGGCCTTCCAGCCCTCCTCGTGATCCTCTCCTTCCGGGTGCCGGTGCGAGTGCTGCGCATCATCGCGGGAACCCAGGCGACCGCGAGCCTCGCCCTCCTCGCGCTCTGGGTGCCGTCGATGACTCCCGGCGCTCTCGAGGGCGGCGACCTGCCATGGATCGTCAACATGATCACCATCGCCACGGTGCAGGCGGCCATCGCCATGTCGTTCGTGCTGTCCTGGGTCTACATGCTCGCCATCGCGGTGCTGAGCGGCATCGTGCGCTTCATCACCTACGGTTCCCCCGATGCGTCGATCGCCATCCAGGACTCGATCATGATCGTGCTCATCAGCGGGTTTCTCATGGCGCTCATCCAGCTCTCCCTTCTCGCCGGACGTGAGCAGGATGCCGCCGCCAAGATCGCGCAGGACGCCGCGGCCGCCGCCGCCGCGAGCGACACCCTCGAGCGGCAGCGAACCCGGTACCACGCCTTCACCCACGACGACGTGCTCGCGACCCTTCTTGCGGCTTCGCAGGACACCCCGGAGACCCACGAGATCACCAAGCGCAGTGCGATCCGCGCCCTGCAGAAGATGGACCAGTTCGCGAGCGACCTTCCTCTCGCCGCGACCCTCTCCATCGCAGAGCTCGACGTGCAGCTGCGCACCACCGCCGTCGCCAACGGCGTGTCCTACGCCAGCAGCCTCAATGCCCCGCAGGGTCCGCTCGACATTCCGGTGGAGGTCTGCGACGCCCTTAGCGAGGCGATGAGCGAGGCCATGCGCAACAGCCTCCGTCACAGCGCCTGGCCCGATGGCCGTGAGGTGCGCCGGTCCGCCAGAGCGGAGCGGCTTCCCCGCGGTGTTCGGATCGTCGTCAGGGACGACGGCCGCGGGTTCAACCCGAAGCGGGTCGGCCTCGACCGGCTCGGGGTGCGCCTCAGCATCCTCGCTCGGGTCAACTCGCAGGCCGGAGGAGTCGCCACCATCGACTCGACGCGCGGCAAGGGCACCATCGTGACCCTCGAGTGGAACGAGGTGCGCGAGTGAACTCCGAGATCACCACGATCCTTCGCCTCAACGGCTGGGCGGGCTGGCTCGTGCTCGGGCTGTACGGCACGGGCACGACGGTCGTCGCCATCCTCAACCTCGGTGGGCTCATCGTGCCAGCGCTCGGCATTGTCGCCCTTGTGCTGCTCTGGGGCGGTCTTATCATCCTCGGGCTCCCCAACGACGAGCCGCTCGAGTTGCGGTCGACGCTCGGCCTGCTGCTCATCGTCTCGGCGACCACTGCCATCAGCTCGTGGAACGTCGTTGACCCCGACAACCCCGGCTACGCGACCTGGCCCCTCGGCGCCATGACCTTCCTTCTCTTCGTGCTCGCCCTGCGCGGCCGTCGTGGATTCGCCTGGATCGGCTTCTCTGCCCTCGCCCTGGTCTCGGTCATCGTCGCCCTAGTGACCGACCTCGACATCATGCGCGTCGTCAACGACGTGCTTCGCCAGTCGGCCACTCTCATCATCGGTACCCTGTTCGCGATCATCCTGCGCCGGGCATCGCAGACCATCACAGCCATCCAGAACAACCAGCTCACCCGGGCGACCCTTGCCGCAGCAACGTCAGCGGCGACACGCGAGCGGGCAGCGCAGAACGCCAGGCTCGAACGGGATGCCCGCCCGGCCCTCGAGCGCATCATCGCCGACATCCCGCTGAGCCAGGAAGAGCTGCGGCACTTCGCGCTGCTCGAGTCGACGCTGCGCGACGGCATCAGGGCGACGGGGTTCAGCGGGGAGAACGTCGCCGAGGCGGCGAGGCTCGCGCGCGACCGCGGCCTTCGCGTCGTGCTGCTCGACGACCGCGGAGTAGACCTCTCCGAGGACGACCGCGTGCGTGTCGAGGGCGCGTTGCTGCAGCAGCTCGAGGAGACAACCGAGGGTTCCATCACCGCTCGGCTCAGCCCCGACGACCGCGACGAGATCGCGACGATCGTGGTCGAGGAGAACGGTGAGTACCGCCGCGTCGTCGTGACCCCGTTCGAGGTGGAGATCACGCACCTCTGACGCGGGTCGAGTGGTCGCGAGGCGACCGTGTCGAGACCTAGTAGTGGTACGGGTACGACGACCAGTCCGGGTCCCGCTTCTCGAGGAACGCGTCGCGCCCCTCGACTGCCTCGTCGGTGCCGTAGGCGAGTCGCGTCGCCTCCCCGGCGAAGACCTGCTGGCCGACCATGCCGTCGTCCACGGCATTCATGGCGAACTTGAGCATGCGGATGGCTGTCGGCGACTTGCCGAGGATCTCCTTGGCCCATTCGTAGGCGGTCGTCTCGAGCTCGGCATGCGGCACGACCGCGTTGACCGCACCCATCTCCATGGCACGCTCGGCGTCGTACTCCCGTGCGAGGAAGAAGACCTCGCGGGCGAACTTCTGCCCAACCTGGCGGGCGAAGTAGGCACTGCCGTAGCCGGCGTCGAAGGAGCCGACGTCAGCATCCGTCTGCTTGAAGCGGCCGTGCTCTCGTGAGGCGATGGACAGGTCGCACACCACGTGGAGGGAGTGCCCTCCCCCTGCCGCCCAGCCGGGGATGACGGCGATGACGACCTTGGGCATGAACCGGATCAGCCGCTGCACCTCGAGGATGTGGAGCCGGCCGACACCCACTGTCCCGTCCGCATACTGGTACCCGTCGCGCCCGCGGATGCGCTGGTCGCCGCCGGAGCAGAAGGCCCAGCCGCCATCCTTCGCGCTCGGGCCGTTGCCCGTGAGCAGCACGACGCCGATGCGAGGGTTCTGCCTCGCGTCGTCGAGGGCGCGGTAGAGCTCGTCGACCGTCTGCGGCCGGAAGGCATTGCGCACCTCCGGGCGGTTGAACGCCACGCGAGCCACCTGGCCGCGCTCGTCGTGGTGGTAGGTGATGTCCTCGAGCGACTCGAACCCGGCGACACCGCGCCAGGTCGATGCGTCGAACAGGTCGGACACGGTGGGTTCGGAGGCCATGCCCCGAGCCTACTCAGCGCACCAGAGGAGCGGCTGCCTCGAGGATGCGGGTGAGCACCCACGGGTTGCCGACGACCCCGAGCACCATCGCCCACAGGCCTGGCGAGACCCCTCGGCCCATCACGACGGCGACGAATCCGAGGCCGGTTGCGAGGATGCTGGCCGCGATGCCCGCAACGGCGATCCACCGCGCGGTGTCGACCGCACCATCCGCCGCGGTCACGACGCCGGCTGCGGTTGCCCCCGCCGCCGCGACGCCGAGAAGCAGGGCGAGCACGCCGAGCCACGGGCCGTAAGCGCGCACCTCGATACTCGTGTCGACGATCGTCGCGGACCGACCGAAGACCTCGATACCCCGCGTCTCTGCCATGAATGCAACGATATCCGCGCCCACCGCGCGAGACTGGCACCATGCTGCCTGGCCTCGACGACATCCTCTCCACCGCGCGCGTCGTCTCCCTCCCTCTCTCGTCTCGGTTCCGCGGCATCACAACGCGCGAGGCCCTGCTGTTCGAAGGGCCACAGGGCTGGAGCGAGTTCTCCCCCTTCACCGAGTACGGCGACGAGGAGGCAGCGACCTGGCTCGCGGCCGCCATCGACTTCGCCCACGCAGAGCCCGCGCCGCTGCTGCGCACGTCCATCCCGGTCAACGCCACCCTTCCGGCGGTCGAGTCGCACGAGGTCGGGCTCGTGCTCGACCGCTTCGGGCCGTGCCGCACGGTCAAGGTCAAGGTCGCGGAACGCGGCCAGGTGCTCGCGGATGACGTGGCGCGCGTGGCCGCGACGCGCGCCTACCTCGGCCCGGAGGGCCGCATCCGCATCGACGCCAACGCGGGGTGGAACGTCGACGAGGCGGAGCACGCCATCCACGCGTTGACCCGGTTCGACCTCGAGTACGTCGAGCAGCCGTGCGCAGAGGTCGACGAGCTCGCCGAGCTTCGCGACCGCATCGGCTACATGGGCATCCCCATCGCGGCAGACGAGTCGGTGCGCAAGGCGGCCGATCCGCTCGCCGTCGCGCGGGCGGGCGCAGCCGACCTCATCGTGGTGAAGGCCCAGCCCCTCGGCGGCGTCGCCGCCGCCCTCCGTATCGTCGAGGAGGCTGGGCTGCCCGCGGTCGTCTCCAGCGCTCTCGACACGTCGGTTGGACTCTCGATGGGGCTCCACCTCGCTGCGGCGCTTCCCTCTCTCGAGTTCGACTGCGGGCTCGGCACGGCGGCGCTATTCGCAGCCGATGTGACGGACGCACCCCTTCTGCCCGTTGACGGGCGCATCGAGGTGCGCCGTGTCGTTCCCAACACCCTCTCCTTAAACGCCGCGACGCCCGATCGCACCGCGTGGTGGATCGAGCGTCTCGAGCGCTGCTACGGGCTGCTGGCAGCCCGCGACTAGGTCACCGGATCTGCATCACGGAGGCGGGTAGAGGTAGAGCGAGAACGACCCGGCCGACACCGTCCTGGTGTGGTACGAGGCGCTGCCTCCCCAGTTGTACTCCTCGATGTCGACGGTTCCGTCGGCGTTGACGTTCTTCACGTAGGCGACGTGGTTGCCCTGGTAGGCGACGGCGCCGTTGATCGGCGTCGTGCTGGTCTGCCAGCCGTGGTTGTTCCACGCGCGGGGCCAGCTGCCGGCCGAGCCGCCGTTCGGGGTCATCGTCGACCACACGAGCGAGTACGGGCCCGTGGTGCCGCGGTCGCGGTTGAGGCGCCAGGCGACGAAGTCGGTGCACTGCCTTGTTACATAGCCGAGGGGCGAGAGACCGCCACCGGAGGTGCGGAACGGGTAGTCGTCGCCTGCGGCTGCTGGACCGACGGTGCGGTACGCACCGGCGCGGGCAGCGGCAACGCGGGCTGCCCGTGCAACCGCGGCCTGGCGGGCTGCGACCTGCTCGTGGGTTTCTGCCGAGAAGGTGCCGCGCTCGACGGCGAGGGCGGCGGTCGACTCCGACACGACGGACTGGAGGTCGTCGGTGCTCTGCGTTCCGCTCGCGAGGGAGAGGCCCTCTTCTGAGGTGGTCGTCACGGCGAGAGCCGGCAGCGACGTGGCGAGAAGGAATCCGGGGATCACCAGGAGGGTGAAGAGGCCGAGGAACCGCTTGTGGATCGGAGCCTTCGGCACAGCGTGGCGCACAACGACGACGCGGGTACCGGATGGTGAATCGGGCCGTGCGATGGCGGAGCTATGGGCTTTAGAGCGACGTGCAACCAAGTGGATTTCCTCTAGCGATGACGCGCGCACCCTTGTTATCTGGCACCGGTCATGATCAGTATCGAATCGACGGACTTATCTACCGTAGGCACCAAACCACCAAATGTCACCTTTTGGAAACGTTTTGCCCCTAGAACTGGTGGTCTACAGTCCGGAGTACGCGTGCAGTCCCTTGAAGAAGAGATTCACGATCGTGAAGTTGAACATGACGGCGGAGAAGCCCACGATGGCAAGCCAGGCCGAGCGTGATCCGCGCCATCCGCGAGTCGCCCTCGCGTGGATGTAGCCGGCGAAGATGGTCCAGATGATGAAGGTCCAGACCTCCTTGGTGTCCCAGCCCCAGTAGCGTCCCCAGGCGCGCTCCGCCCAGATCGCACCGGCGATGAGGGTGAAGGTCCAGAACACGAAGCCGACGAGGATGAGGCGGTACGCCAGGTTCTCGAGCACCTCCGCGCTCGGCAGGGTGGCGAGGAAGCGCGGAGCGGACCGACCGGCCTCGCGCCGTGCCTGCAGCAGCTGAACGATCGACAGCCCCGCGCCAAGGGAGAAGAACGCCGTTCCGAGTGTCGCAACGAACACGTGGATCACGAGCCACGCCGACTGCAGCGCGTCGGGCAGCGGGATGACATCGACGTAGAAGTTGACCGTCGCGACCCCGAGCAGGATGAGGGCGAAGGCCACGACATACGCTCCGAGGAAGCGCAGGTCCTGCCAGAACTGCACGAACACGAAGACTCCGACGATGATCGCGGTTGCCGTGAGGGAGAACTCGAACATGTTCGCCCACGGCACGCGACCTGCTGCGAGTCCGCGGAACAGTGCAGCGGCGACGTGAAGGCCCCAGCCGATGACCGTGAGCGCGAAGGCGACCTTGAGCTCGCGACTGCGGCCGGTGACCGGCGCGTCAGCGGCGATGCGCTCGAGGAGGGCCGTCGCCTGCCCGCGGTGCTGGGTCACCGCAGCCTCGGCGACCCTGGTCGGGGCGGAGCGCTTGGCGAGGTCGAGCGTGTAGGCGATGAAGGCGAGCGTGTAGACGGCCATCGCCGAGAACAGCGCGATGAGCGAGATGGACACGAATACCGGGGTCACGGGTTCAGCCTAAGCGCGATAGCGGCGGCGTGCTTCTGCGCGAGCTCCTCGACGGCGCGCTCGAGGCCCGGATCCTCACCCCGTGCGAGAGCCGCGTACTCGATGCGCCATCCATCGCCCGATCGCACGGCCTTGACCCACACGCGGCGGCGGGGAATGAACAGGCTCGTGAGGAGGCCGAGCACCACGAGCACCGCGAACAGGAAGACCCAGACCTGGGAGGGGTCGTGGTGGATGTCGAACGACGCGAATCGCTTGACCCCGTCGAGCTCGATGGTGCCGAGTCCGTTGGGCAGGTCGACCTTGTCTCCGATGCCGAGTTGCAGCGCTGGCTCATCGGCGCCCCCTCCAGCGATCGGGGTGAGCTCGTCGACGGCGAGCACGTAGACCGAGCGGGGCACGCCCTCATCCAGCCCGAGGTCGCCGGTGTAGACGCGGAGGGTCAGCAACGGGTCGACGAGGTCGGGGTACCGGGACACGAGCGCACCGGACTCGAGCTGCGCGACAGTCGGGTAGAAGAACCCGGCAATGCCGAGCTGCTCACTGAGGCCGTCGGGAATCTTGATGACGCCGACCGAGGTGAGGGAGGCATCCTGCGGGAGGAAGGGAACGGAGTCGGTCCAGACGATGTCGCCCTCGGGATTGCGCACCGTGATCGTCGGCGCGTAGCCGTTGCCGAGGAGGTAGACCTGGGTGCCCCCGATGTCGAGCGGCGAGTTGACCTTGACCTGCGCCGTCGTCGGGTCGGCTCCTGGCTCCGTGGTGGTCACGTTGGCCCGGAAGTTGCGTGCCATGCCGAATGCCTCGGGAACCTCTGTCTCGTAGTCGACGTCGAACGAGTCGAGCGAGATGCGGAAGGGCTCCAGCGCCTCGCCGGAGAAGAAGCGACCGGGGTTGAAGGAGTCGTAGTCGCCGAGCACGTTGACGAATCGCTGGCCCTCGACGACGACGCGCTGGCCGGTGTAGCCGAATCCACCGCCGATGCCGACGGACACCAGCACTCCGATAAGAGCGGTGTGGAAGACGAGGTTGCCCGTCTCGCGGAGGTAGCCGCGCTCCGCGCTCACCGAGTCGCCGTACACCTCGGTGCGATAGCCCTGCGCTCTCAGCACCTCGCGCGCGGTGTCGACGACCGTCGCGGCATCCGCGGCGGTGTCGGCTGAGCTGAACCCGGGAAGCCGCTCGAGCCGGGCCGGGGTGCGCGGCGGGCGGGCCCGCAGTGCGAGGTAGTGGTGGCGGGCGCGCGGGATGACGCAGCCGATGAGCGAGATGAACAGGAGAAGGTAGATGGCAGAGAACCACGGCGACGTGTAGGTGTCGAACACCTTGAGACCGTCGAGCACGGGGTACAGGTCGGGGTTGTTGCGTCGGAACAGCACGACGCCGTTGGGGTCGCTCGAGCGCTGCGGCACGATCGACCCGGGGATGGCAGCGAACGCGAGCAGCAGCAGCAGGAACAGCGCAGTGCGCATGCTCGTTAGCTGCCGCCAGAAGAAGCGGAGGTAGCCGCTGAGACCGAGCTTGGGCTGCGCGATCGATGGATCGGGCTGCTCCGAGTCGATGTGATCAGAGGGGCGCGCGCTAGATGGGCGTTGTGAAGACATTGATCACCGCCCCCAACTGGCTCATGAGAATGCTCCAGAGACCGCTCACCATGAGCACTCCAATCAGAACGAGCACCGCTCCGCCGATGATGTTGATGACCCGGATGTGGCGCTTGACCCACGCGACGCTCGTCGCCGCCCAGCCGAATCCGATCGCGATCGCGAGGAAGGGGATTCCGAGGCCCAGCGAGTACGCGATGCCGAGGATGACTCCCTGCACGGCAGAGCCGCTGTCGAGGCTGAGCGCGGAGATGGTCGCGAGGGTCGGGCCGAGGCACGGGGTCCAGCCGAGGCCGAAGACGATGCCGAGCAGGGGGGCGCCGGCGAGACCGGTGCGCGGCATCCATCCTGGCTTGATGGTGCGCTGCAGAAAGCTGAACTGGCCGATGAAGACGAGGCCGAGCGCGATGACGATGACGCCGGCTATGCGGGTGAGCAGGTCGCGGTAGACGAAGAGCCACTGGCCGATCACGCCGAAGGCCCCGCTCAGCAGCGTGAAGACAAGGGTGAACCCGAGGATGAAGAGCAGCACACCGAGCACGAGACGGCGGCGGTCTGGCTGGCCGTCGGCTCCCGTCACACCCCCGACGTAGCCGAGGTAGCCGGGAACGAGCGGAAGGATGCACGGCGAGAGGAACGAGAGCAGCCCGGCCAGCAGGGCGACCGGCAGCGCTCCGATGAGCGGACCGGAGACGAGGTCGGTCACTTCTCGGCGATCGTGTCGCGGATGATCGTGTCGAGCGCAGACGGAGACTCGACCTGCCCGAGGAACCGCGCGGCGACGCGGCCCTGCTTGTCGATCACGAGGGTGGTCGGCACGGCGTTCGGGGCGACGGTTCCGGCGAAGGCGAGCAGCAGGTTTCCGTCGTTGGCGTCGATGACCGAGGGGTAGGTGACACCGGTCTCGGACTCGAAGGTGCGCGCGGTGTCGGCCTGGTCGCGCACGTTGACCCCGAGGAACGACACCCCCTCGCCGTCGAGCGACTGGTGCAGCTTCTCTAGGTCGGGCGCCTCGACCCGGCACGGCGGGCACGCCGCGTACCAGAAGTTGAGCACGACGACCTGGCCGTCGAAGTCGCTCGAGCTCACCTCGTCACCCTCCGAGGTCACCCCGTCGAAGGTGACGGGCTCCCCGCGCTTCTCGCTCGCGATGGTCGTGACCGTGCCGTCACCGGAGATGTAGTTCTGCGTGCTGCCGCTGCGGTACTGCTCGGCGAGCGGGTCGGCCGTGCAGCCGGCGAGGGTGCCGACGAGGACGAGGGCGGCGACGGCCGCGAGTGCGCGCCTCATACCGCTCCGAGGTCGGTGGATGCCGCGAGCAGGTCATCGGCCGGCGCGCGATACGCCACCTCGGCCCACACCCCGTCGCGGCGCTCGAAGCTCGTGATGCTCGACAGCGCGCAGCGGCGCTTGCCGGGGTGGTGCGGGAGTCGCAGGTTGTTGATCGAGCGCGTCGCCATCCAGATCGGGGACTGGTGGCTCACCATGACGACCTCGCCGCCGTCGACCGACTGCCAGGCGTCATCCATGGCGGCACGAACGCGCGCCGCGATGTCGGCGAAGGGCTCGCCCCAGCTCGGTCGCATCGGGTTGATGATCCACGGCCAGACGGTCGGCTTGAGCAGCAGGCCGGCGTTGAACGTGCTCTTCTGGCCCTCGAACTTGTTGGTCGGCTCGATGATGCGCGGCTCGGTCTCGATGGACAGGCCGAAGAGCTCCGCCCACGGCTGTGCCGATTCCTGCGCTCGCAGCAGGGGGCTCGCATAGAGACGGGTGATCGGCGCACCCGTCATGCTCTCGGCGGCTGCCGCGGCCATCTGGTGACCGAGCTCCGAGAGGTGATAGCCCTCCAGCCGCCCGTAGAGGATGTGGTCTGGATTGAAGACCTCGCCGTGGCGCACGAGATGGAGGCGGTCTGCTGGCACCCGGTAATTCTACGTTCTGTAGAGCAGTGGGTCGGCTGAGTGCGCGGCCCCGCAACTAAACTCGATACTTGTGACTGAACGCACCCTGATCAAGAACCTGGCCACCACCGCTGAGGGCCCCATCTCCGTCTCCGGATGGGTCGACACGGTGCGCGACCAGAAGAAGGTGCAGTTCGTCGTGCTTCGTGACGAGTCGGGCGCGACGCAGCTCGTGCACCCGCGCGTCTTCACCGAGGACGGCACCCCTGGCGAGGACACCTTGGCCGACACGATCTCCGGGCTCACGGTCGGCACCTTCCTTACCGCTACCGGTGAGCTCAAGCACGACGAGCGGGTCAAGCTCGGCGGCGTCGAGATCAAACTCGACAACGTCGCTCTCGCCTCCGACACCACCCTGGTCTCCCCCATCGCCGACGACACGGGAATCGACCAGCGCATGGACTGGCGCTTCCTCGACCTGCGCGTTCCCAAGAACGCCCTCATCTTCCGCATCCAGACGACGCTCGAGCACGCCTGGCGCACCTACTGGGTCGAGAACGACTTCGTCGAGCTGCACACCCCGAAGCTCATGGCCTCGGCGAGCGAGTCGAAGGCAGAGCTCTTCGAGGTCGGCTACTTCGAGGGCAAGGCCTACCTCGCCCAGAGCCCGCAGTTCTTCAAGCAGATGGCCCAGCCCGCCGGCTTCGGCAAGATATTCGAGGTCGGGCCGGCCTTCCGCGCCGACCCCTCGTTCACCTCGCGTCACGCGACCGAGTTCACCTCGGTCGACTCCGAGATCAGCTGGATCGACAGCCACGAAGACGTCATGAGGCTTCACGAGGAGCTGCTCGTGGCCGGGTTCCAGGCGGTGAAAGACAAGCACGGGGCAGAGATCGAGGCGCTGTTCGGCATCGAGGTGACCGTGCCATCCACGCCGTTCCCCCGCATCCCGCTCGCCGAGGCGAAGAAGAAGGTCGCAGAGCGCGGCTACGAGGTTCCCCGTCACGACGACGACATGGACCCGGAGGGCGAGCGCCAGATCGCGGCGTGGGCGAAGGAGACCTATGGGCACGAGTTCGTCTTCCTGACGGACTACGCCTCCAGCATCCGGCCGTTTTACCACATGCGCCACGAGGGCGACCCGTCGCTCACGAACAGCTACGACCTCATCTTCAACGGTGTCGAGATCTCGACGGGCGCCCAACGCGAGCACCGCGTCGAGAAGCTCATCGAGCAGGCCCGCGACAAGGGCCTCGACCCGGAGGAGCTCGACTTCTACCTCGACTTCTTCCGCTACGGCGTGCCCCCGCACGGCGGCTTCGGCATGGGCCTCAGCCGGGTGCTCATGCTCATGCTGCACCTGCCGAACCTGCGCGAGACGACGTACCTGTTCCGCGGGCCGACGCGGCTGACGCCGTAGTTGCTCTCGGGCGTAGCCTGAGTCAATCGGCAACGACGCCGACCTACGAGAGCGAGGCCTTCCATGGCTGCAAAGTTCGAGATCTTCAAGGACAAGAGCGGCGGATACCGCTTCAACCTCAAGGCTGGCAACGGCGAGGTCGTCGCGAGTTCCGAGAGCTACTCGTCGAAGGATGGCGCCAAGAACGGCGCGGAGGCGGTGCGTCGCGCCGCTGCCGACGCCGTGGTGGTCGAGGTCGACTAGCTCGCGACGTCGATCGCCGCGCGTCCGTTGACGCGAGGGCGAACGATGTCGACGGCCGCCAGGTGCTCCGGGTGATCGAGGTAGGTGTCGAGGGCGGCACGGTCGTCGAACTCCGACTGCAGCACGAGGTCGTAGTTGAGCGGAACGTCCTCGGTGTTCGCCGTCACCGTCAGCGAGCGCAGGCCGGGCACGATGCCGACGAGGCGCTCGAGCGACTCGGTGATGGCCGCCGCGTCGGCGGCGCGCTGATCGTCGTCGACCGCAGCCAGGGTCCACATCACTATGTGCTTGATCACTGCTGTTCCTTGTCGTCGAGGGCAGTGCGCAGCCGCTCCGGCTTCACCCGCCAGATGGTGTGCACCTTGCCGTCGATGAGCAGCACCGGGATCTCTTCGACGTATTTCTCGAGAAGCTCCGCATCATCCAGGATGGACCGCTCCTCGAGCGAGACGTCCGGATAGTCCACGAGAACCTCGGTCACAATCGCGCGCGCATCGTCGCAGAGATGGCAGTCGGGCTTGCCGATGAGGGTGAGCGTGGTCACGCTGCAAGCCTACGATGCGACTCTCAATAGACTGGGCGCACGATGTCCACCGCCGTGCCTCCCCCCTCGACCGATCGCCCGATCATCGCGTTCTTCGATGTCGACAACACGCTGCTGCGTGGGGCGAGCGTGTTCCAGCTCGGCAAGGGGGCCTTCCGCAAGAAGCTCATCACGGTGCGCGATATCGCACTGTTCGGCTGGCACCAGATCCGGTTCCTCGCCGTCGGCGAGAACGGCAAGCACATGTCGCGCGCTCGCGAGCGCGCCCTCGAACTCATCGGCGGCCACAAGGTGTCGGAGCTCTCGGCCCTCGCCGAGGAGATCTACGAGAAGGACATCGCCCCCAAGCTCTGGCCGGAGACGCTCGAGCTCGCCCGCGAGCACCAGCGCAAGGGGCACGAGGTGTGGCTCATCAGCGCGACGCCGCTCATCATGGGCAAGGTCATCGCCGAGCGGCTCGGGCTCACCGGCGCCCTCGGCACCGTCGTCGAGGAGGTCGACGGTGTCTTCACCGGGCAGCTCGTCGGCCACATGCTCCACGGCGAGGAGAAGGCCGTCGCCGCCCAGGCCCTCGCCGACGAGAAGGGGGCCTCGCTCGCGGACTGCTGGGCGTACTCCGACTCTCGCAACGACATCCCGCTGCTGACCATCTGCGGCAACCGCACGGTGGTCAACCCGGATGTCGCGCTCGCCCGCCACGCCCGCAACGAGTCTTGGTCGGTGCTGCTGCTCAAGCCCGCGAGCATTCGCGCGGCGCGCAAGCGGGTCAAGACCGAGGCGCGGGTGTCGCGCCGCGGGCAGCGCAAGGGCGCCGGCGCGTAGCTGAACGGACGCCGGGCTTAAAGACAGAAGCGCCAGGCCCTGGGCCTGACGCTCGCTGCTGCAGAAGTCTGTCTCTAGGAGATGCAGGCTACTTCTTGTTGCGACGCTGGTGACGAGTCTTGCGAAGCAGCTTGCGGTGCTTCTTCTTCGCCATACGCTTGCGGCGCTTCTTGATTACTGAACCCATGGGTACCTCGCTGGTTGCTGGATGGACCTGAGAACGGTCCGAATACAGAACCGTGGAAAAAGGACTCGGCGAGTCTACCGCACTCTCAGCCCACGTCTGAGATAGGGGTCTGGATGACCGCCTCGACGGCCGTCTCCGGGATGCGGAACGATCGTCCGAAACGGATGGCGGGCAGGTCACCGGAGTGCACCATCCGATACACCGTCATGTTGGATACGCGCATCATGTCGGCGACTTCAGCGACAGTGAGAAAGCGCACGTCGGCAAGATCGCGTGCCATGGATGCTCCTGTCGACGGGTGAAGCACTCGTTACTCGTGTGACTGGAGTGCTAGATCGTAACAATAGGGGCTGGTGTGACCCGGCGTCTAGGCCTTGTCACCGGCTTTTTTCTTGCCGATCTTGGGCAGTCGCGACGCGACCTTCTCGGTGACGGACTCCGCGGTCACCCTCGCCTGGTGCGTGCCGTCGGCCAGGCGGCGACCGAGGGACTCCCCGACGTCTGCGCCCGACCACGCGACGAACGCGGCAGACGGCGTCGCGTCGTCCGTCACAACGAGGAAGTCGCCGACCCACCGCTCGATCTCGTGCAGGGGCTCCGACTCGAGCCGGTAGAGGTGGTGCTGGCCGTCGGTGCGCACCGAGACGAGCCCGTGCTCGCGCAGTTTCTGCAGGTGCTTCGACACCGTTGGCTGGCTGAGGCCGAGGCGTTCCACCAGTTCGCTCACGCTCAGCTCGCCGTTCGGCGCGCCGTGGATGCGGCGCTCCAGCAGGGTGGCGAGCAGGTCGCGCCGAGTTCCATCGGCGAGCACGTCGAAGATGTCAGCCATGGCAACAGGCTAGCGATCACTACTGGGTACTACCATTGCGACGTTCACACGAGCGGCCAGGAGATGAGAATGCGCACGAAGCCGGTGGCGCAGGTCGGCATCCTCGGCCGCGTGCGCGACACGATCGACGCCTTCGTCGCCGCGACACCCGCGCGGTTTGCAATCGCGATCTTCGGCGGCCTCGTCCTCGTTTTCACGATGCTGTTCTCCCTGCCCATCGCCACGACGAGCGGGGAGCGCGCACCGTTCGTCGACGCTCTCTTCACCGCCGTCTCCGTCATTTGCGTGACCGGGCTCTCGACCGTCGACATGGCGACCTACTGGTCGCCCTTCGGCCACGTCCTCGTCTTCATCGGCGTGCAGATCGGCGGCATCGGCGTGCTGACGGTCGCATCCATCCTCGGTCTCGTCATCAGCCGTCGTCTCGGGCTTCGCCAGAAGCTGCTCGCGGCCGGCGACTCCAACCCGCTGCGCATTCGCAAGGGGCCGATCTCCGAGGGCCAGGCCGTTCGACTCGGAGAGACCGGAAGCCTGCTCGTCACCGTCGGGGTGAGCATGTTGGCGATCGAGGCCGTCATCTCGATCATGCTGTTTCCGCGCATGCTCCTCGAGGGTGTTCCCCTCTGGGATGCGGTGTGGCAATCCGTTTACATCTCCGCCATGGCGTTCACCAATACGGGCTTCCTTCCGATGGCGGATGGCCTGCTCCCGTACGCGACGGACGCCTGGTTCCTCATCGCCATCATGCTCGGCGTCACCCTCGGCGCCATCGGCTTCCCCGTCATCTTCGTGATCTCCCGCAACTTCCGTCGGCCGCATCGCTGGTCGCTGCACGTCAAGCTCACGCTGTTCACGTCCGCGGTGCTGCTCGTTGGTGGAGCCCTCGCCTACTTCGTGCTCGAGTTCAACAACCCCGCGACCTTCAAAGACCTGGATGCGGGTCAGCGGGTGCTGCAGAGCTTCTTCATCTCGTCGATGGCGAGATCGGGCGGGTTCAGCACGATCGACATGTCGCACCTCGACAGCTCGAGCCTCCTCGTGACCGACATGCTCATGTTCATCGGCGGCGGCTCCGCATCCACCGCCGGCGGCATCAAGGTGACGACTCTCGCCGTGCTGTTCCTCGCCGCCTTCGCCGAGGCGCGTGGACACGACGAGATGGAGGCGTACGACCGCCGCATCCCGCAAGACGTTCTGCGCCTCGCCGTCAGCGTCGTGCTCTGGGGGGCCACGCTCGTGGCGAGCGTGAGCATCACGCTCATGCTCATCACCAACGAGCATCTCGACTATGTGCTGTTCGACGTCATCAGCGCGTTCGCAACCTGCGGGCTTACAACAGGATTCACCGCCGGTGCCTCCGAGCCAGCCCAGTTCATCCTCGCGGCGACCATGTTCCTTGGGCGGCTCGGTACAGTGACACTCGCAGCGGCGCTCGCGGCAAGCCAGCGGCGCCAGTTGTTCAGAAGAGCAGAAGAGAGGCCCATCGTTGGTTGACACGCTTCTGACAGGCAGAGCCCGCACGACGCCTACCTCGGTGAAAGGACCCTTCCGTGGTTGACAAGATTCCTCACGACGCACCCGTGCTCGTGATCGGCCTCGGCCGTTTCGGCGCAGCAACCGCCGGTCAGCTCGACCGCCTCGACCGGGAGGTGCTCGCCGTCGACGAGGACTCCGGGCTCGTGCAGAAGTGGTCGGAGCGCGTGACGCACGCGGTGCAGGCCGACGCGCGCTCGATCGACGCCCTCCGCCAGATCGGCGCCCAGGACTTCTCCATCGCGGTCGTGGCCGTCGGCTCGAGCGTCGAGTCGAGCGTGCTCATCACTGCCAACCTCGTCGACCTCAAGATCCCGCAGATCTGGGCCAAGGCCGTGAGCCAGTCCCACGGCAAGATCCTGTCGCGCATCGGCGCGAACCACGTCATCTACCCGGAGGCCGAGGCCGGCGAGCGCGTCGCCCACCTCGTCTCGGGTCGCATGATCGACTTCATCGAGTTCGACGACGACTTCGCGCTCGTCAAGATGTACCCGCCGAAGCCGATCCGCGGCATCCCGCTCTCCGACTCGCACGTGCGCCAGAAGTACGGCGTCACCGTCGTCGGCGTGAAGTCGCCGGGCAAGGACTTCACCTACGCGACAGCGGAGACCGTGATCTCAAACCACGACCTCATCATCGTCAGCGGCAACTCCGCCGATATCGAGAAGTTCGCAAGCCTGCAGAGCTAGCGCGCGGCGGGGCGCCCTCGGGCGACGCCCCGCTTCTCGGCTAGTCGGCGTCGGTGTCGCCCGGCTTGTCGCGGTCGCCGTCGCGGTCGTCGAACGGCGCAGGGGGTCGCTGACCGTCCTGACGGTCGGGGAACGCCTGGTTGGCCCCCGGTCCGCTGGGGTGGCCGACCTGCGTGATTCCCATCGGGGCGCGATCGGGCACCGCAACGCCGACGGCAAGGCCGGCACCGAACAGGATCGCGGCAGCAACCACGCCGCCGCCGATAATGCCAGCCAGTGCGAGGCCGCCGAGACCTCGACGCGGCACGGTCTGCGCTTCCCGGCTGACGCCGTCGTCGGCGGCGGTCGCTGCCGTTGGTTCGGTGGCGGGAGCCTTCTCGTCGTTTGTCGCCATGGTGTCCTCCGTCTGTCATGGATGCCACTGCATCGTCTGAGCAGACGGTGCCACCCCGCCCTATGCGAACCCTATGCGTCTAGCGCGAGTCGCCCGCCAGCTCGCGAGCGCGGGCAAGGGCCGCATCGGTGGCGAGGTCGAAGAGTCCGGTGAGGTCTGCCTCGTCGAGAACGGCGATGGCTCGCTCCGTTGTGCCCTTGGGGCTGGTTACGCGACGGCGCAGCTCGCGTGGCCCGACGTCCGACCGGGCGAGCAGCTCGCTCGCGCCCCGGAAGGTGCCCTCGACCATGACGCGCGCCTCATCCTCGGTGAAGCCCTTGTTGAGCGCGGTCTGGGTGAGCTGCTCGATGAGGAAGAAGACGTAGGCGGGCCCGGAGCCGGAGATCGTGCTGAGCTCGTCGAGCTTCGACTCCGGCACCACGAGCACCTCGCCGACGGTCTCGAACAGCGCTGTCGCGATCGCCAGCTCCTCGTCGGTCGTGCGGGTTCCCGCTGAGACCCCGGTGACGCCGAGGCCGACGAGAGATGGCGTGTTGGGCATCGCGCGAATCACCGACCCGGCGACGAGGGCCTCCATCGTCGCCACCGTGACACCGGCGGCGACGCTCACCACGATCGCATCCTTCTCGAGGGCCGGCGCGATCTCCCGAAGCAGGTCGGCGACCATGAGCGGCTTGACGCCGACGAGCACGACCCGGGCACCGGCAACCGCGATGCGGTTGGCCTCGGGGTCGGTCTCGGTGGATGTCGCCCCCTCAATCTCGGCGGCGGACGCAGCAGAGCGGGTGGTGACCCGCACCTCCGCTCCGGCCGCGCGCAGGCCGCTGAGGATCGCACCGCCCATCGAGCCGGCTCCGAGGATTGCAATCGGGGGAAGAGTGACGGTCATGTGAGCATTCTAGGATTGGGCAATGAGCACATCCGGCGGTAGCAGGGCAATCATTGCGGCACTCGGCGCGAACCTCGGTATCGCGATCGCGAAGTTCGTCGGGTTCCTGGTCTCCGGCTCGAGCGCGATGCTCGCCGAGAGCGTTCACTCGCTCGCCGACACGAGCAACCAGGCCCTCCTACTGCTCGGCGGGCGCAAGTCACGCAAGAAGGCCGACGCGGCGCACCCCTTCGGCTACGGCCGCGAGCGCTACGTCTACGCGTTCGTCGTCTCCATCATCCTGTTCTCCATCGGTGGCGTCTTCTCGCTGTACGAGGGCATCGAGAAGTTCTCGCACCCGCACGAGCTCGAGAACCCGATCGTGCCGATCGTCATCCTCATCGTCGCGATCGGCCTGGAGGGCTTCTCGTTCCGCACCGCAATCGTCGAGTCGAACCACGTGCGCGGCAAGCAGGGCTGGATCGCCTTCATCCGCCACTCGAAGGCGCCAGAGCTGCCCGTGGTGCTGCTCGAGGACTTCGCCGCACTCATCGGCCTCGTGCTCGCCCTCGGCGGTGTCGGCCTCACCGTGCTCACCGGAGACCCGATCTTCGACGCCATCGGCACCATCTGCATCGGCGTGCTGCTCGTGCTCGTCGCGATCGTGCTCGGCATCGAAACCAAGAGCCTGCTCGTCGGCGAGGGCGCGAACCCTGCCGACACGGAGAAGATCAGGGATGCCATCAACGCCCACCAGGACGTCGAAGCTCTGATCCACATGAAGACCCTCTACCTCGGCCCGGACGAGCTGCTCGTCGGAG
>Ga0307514_10001837_pt1 | contig 23539 bp, 14 predicted proteins | sample 16_EM_MG_FD_203088 | JGI IMG/M metagenome (GOLD analysis project Ga0307514, IMG submission 203088) | Populus trichocarpa ectomycorrhiza microbial communities from riparian zone in the Pacific Northwest, United States - 16_EM | ecosystem: Host-associated > Plants > Roots > Unclassified | place...
TACGTCACCAGGACCGACGTCCGCCGCGTCGCTGCCGCCGAGTTCGGTGACCGTACCGTCCGCGCGCTCCACGCGGCCCGCGCCCAGCGCTCCGGGTTCGCCGCCCGCCATGCCGTACGGCGGCACCGTGCGGTGCTGGGACAGCGTCGAGACGGTCATCGGCTCGTGGAAGCGGATCCGGCGCACCGCTCCGTCGCCGCCGGGCCACCGTCCGGCGCCGCCGCTGCCGTACCGGACCGCGAACTCGTCGACCTGTACGGGCAGTCGCCACTCCAGGACCTCGGGGTCGGTGAGTCGCGAGTTGGTCATATGGGTCTGGACGACGGGTGCGCCGCGGAAGCCGTCGCCCGCGCCGGATCCCGAGGCGACGGTCTCGTAGTACTGGTGGCGGTCGTTGCCGAAGGTGACGTTGTTCATGGTGCCGGAGCCCTCGGCCTGCACGCCGAGTGCCGCGTACAGGGCACCGGTGATGGCCTGTGAGGTCTCGACGTTGCCGGCGACGACCGCGGCCGGTGGTCGCGGCGCGAGCAGCGAGCCGGGCGGTACGACGATGTCGAGGGGGCGCAGACAGCCGTCGTTGAGTGGGATGTCGTCGGCGACCAGGGTGCGGAAGACGTAGAGGACGGCCGCGTTGACCACCGCGTACGGCGCGTTGAAGTTGGTGTCAAGGTGGGGCGAGGTGCCCGTGAAGTCAACGGTCGCCGAGCGTTTCTCGCGGTCCACGCGCACGCGGACGTGGATGACGGCGCCCGAGTCGGTCTCGTAGGCGTACTCACCGTCGTCGAGGGCGTCGAGGACCCGTCGGACGGCCTCCTCGGCGTTGTCCTGGACGTGCTTCATGTACGCCTGGACGACGTCGAGGCCGAAGTTCCCGATCATGCGGGCGACTTCGTCGACGCCCTTCTGATTGGCGGCGATCTGGGCGCGCAGGTCGGCGAGGTTGGTCGTCGTGTTGCGGGAGGGGTAGGGCGCGTCGGTGAGCAGGCGGAGGGTCTCCGCCTCCCGGAAGCGCCCGTTCTCGACCAGCAGCCAGTTGTCGAAGAGGACGCCTTCTTCCTCGATCGTGCGGCTGTTCGCCGGCATCGAGCCGGGGGCGATACCACCGATCTCGGCGTGATGGCCACGGGAGGCGACGTAGAAGAGGATCCGGTTGCTCTCCGTGTTTTCGGGGCTCTTGGAGTCCTTGGAGTCGAACACGGGGGTGATCACGGTGACATCGGGCAGGTGGGTGCCGCCGTGGTACGGGTCGTTGACCGCGTAGGTGTCCCCCGGCCGCATCCGTATGCCGCGCCGCCGGATGACCTCCTTGACGCTCGTTCCCATCGAGCCCAGGTGGACGGGGATGTGCGGGGCGTTGGCCACCAGGTTTCCGTCAGGGTCGAAGAGGGCGCAGGAGAAGTCCAGTCGTTCCTTGATATTGACGGACTGGGCGGTGGACTCCAGGCGAGCGCCCATCTGTTCGGCGATGGACATGAAGAGGTTGTTGAAGACCTCAAGCAGAACCGGGTCGGCTTGTGTATCGGCTTCGGAACTCTGCGTAATCGCCGCGCGTTCCATGACCAGATGCCCGTCGTCGGTCGTCTCGGCCCGCCAGCCGTCGTCGACGACGGTCGTCGCACTGGCCTCGGTGATGATCGCCGGACCGGTGACTGTTTCGCCGGGGGGCAGATCCTCGCGGCGATGGAGGGGCACATCGCGCCAGGTGCCGCCGGTGTGGAGGCGGACGGTGTCGGGTGCGGCGGCGCGGTCCTGGTGGGTGGCCAGGGCGGAGAGATCGGGGGGTTCTGTGATGCCGGTGGCTTCGACGGAGAGGGCCTCGACGACGATCGGGCGGTCGAGGGTGAAGGAGTACGTGGCGCGATGACGTTCTTCGAATGCGTGCCGCATCGCGGCGGGCTGGGTGAGCTCGACGGTGAGGGTGGTGTCGGTGCCGTCGTAGCGGAGTTGGGCGCGTCGGGTGACCCGGACGCGTTCCCGCGGGACGTCCTCGGCGAGGAGTTCGGCTCGTGCCGCGCTCTCCAGGTCGTCGGCGGTCTTGAGGACCCCGGGCATCGAGGAGGTCTCGAGGGTGGCCTCGACGGACTGTTCACGCATCGCCGTGGTGTCGGCGAGGCCGATCCCGAGGGCGGAGAGGACACCGGCCATGGGCGGCACCAGGACGGTTCGGATGCCGAGCGAGTCGGCGACCAGGCAGGCGTGCTGGCCGCCCGCGCCACCGAAGGTGGTGAGGGCGTAGCGGGTGACGTCGTGGCCCTTCTGGACGGAGATCCGCTTGACGGCGTTGGCGATGTTGGCGACGGCGATCTGCAGGTAGCCCTCGGCGACCTGTTCGGGGGTGCGGTCGTCTCCGGTCCGCTCGCGGATCTCGCGCGCGAGAGCGGCGAAGCGGTCGCGGACGAGCGTGTCGTCGAGGGGCTGGTCACCGTCGGCCCCGAACACCTTGGGGAAGTGTGCGGGCTGGATCCGGCCGAGCATGACGTTGGCGTCGGTGACGGCGAGCGGGCCGCCGCCCCGGTAGCAGGCGGGCCCCGGGTCCGCGCCCGCCGAGTCCGGCCCTACGCGGTAGCGGGAGCCGTCGAAATGCAGGACCGAGCCGCCGCCGGCCGCGACGGTGTGGATGTCCAGCATGGGGGCGCGCAGCCGGACCCCGGCGATCTGTGTCGTGAAGACGCGTTCGTACTCGCCGGCGAAGTGCGAGACGTCAGTGGAGGTGCCGCCCATGTCGAAGCCGATGACGCGGTCGAAGCCGGCGAGTTGCGACATGCGTGCCATCCCGACGATGCCGCCGGCGGGGCCGGACAGGATGGCGTCCTTGCCGCGGAACTGCCCGGCCTCGGTGAGCCCCCCGTTGGACTGCATGAACATCAGCCGCACGCCTTCGAATTCGTCGGCCACGCGGCGGACGTAGCGGCGCAGCACCGGCGACAGGTAGGAGTCGACGACGGCGGTGTCCCCGCGCGGGACGAGTTTCATCAGCGGGCTGACCTCGCTGGACAGCGAGACCTGTGGGAAGCCGATAAGGGCGGCGCGTTGCCCGATCGCCTGCTCGTGGGCGGGGTGGAGGTGGCTGTGCATGCAGACCACGGCGAGGGCTCGGATCCCGTCGGCGTACGCCTGTTCGAGTGGGCCGGTGAGGGCGTCGAGATCGGGCGCGCGCAGGACGGTGCCGTCGGCGGCGATGCGCTCGTCGACCTCGACGACCCGTTCGTAGATCGGCTCGGGCAGTTCGATGCGGCGGGCGAAGATGTGCGGGCGGTTCTGGTAGGCGATGCGCAGGGCGTCCCGGAAGCCGCGGGTGATGACCAGGAGGGTCCGCTCGCCCTTGCGCTCCAAAAGGGCGTTGGTGGCGACCGTGGTGCCCATACGGACTGTCTCGACAGGGTCCTGGGAGTCGCCCAGCAGTGCGTGGACTCCCGCGACCGCCGCGTCGGAGTACCGCGCCGGATTGTCCGACAGCAGCTTGTGGGTCAGCAGCCGGCCGTCAGGGCGTCGCGCGACGACGTCGGTGAAGGTGCCGCCCCGGTCGACCCAGAACTGCCATCCTGTCCTCACGTCCGTCTCCCCGATCGCGCTGGTGGGCACCATGTCCGCAGGCTGCCGGTCGGCCTGCCGCGGATGGTCGTCGACGATCAGTCAGATCATATCGGGAGGACTGGCTCGGCGCCTGATCCGGACCGGTGCGCTCCGCTCGGCGGGGCCGTCCCGGACCGGCTGCCTTCCGCCCTGCACAGGATCTCCCCGACCGCCTTCCGTGAGCGCCTCACGGCGCTCACAGAACCGCCTCCTTCGGGACGGGGAGCACAGTCACAGCGCCCTGAGTCCGTTGATCACATCGCGCAGGATGCTCTCGTCCGGCAGTTCCGCCGGGGGCACGGGCCGGTTCACATGGACGAACTCCGCGTCCACCAGGTCCCCTATGAGGACCCGTATCACTCCGATGGGCAAATCGAGTTCGGCGGACAGTTCGGCGACCGACTGCGGGGCTTCACGGCACAGGTCGACGATGTCCACCTGCTCCGGGGAGAGCGTGTGGTCACCTTCCGGGTCGTCCGCCTGGCTCTCCGTGACGACCACCGCGATGACGTCAAGGCGGTGCTGGGCCGCACTGGTGGTGCGGCCCCGCGTCATGGCGTACGGACGGACGACCGGTCCGGCCTCGTCGTCGAACCAGTGACTGCTTCCCTGACCGTCTGCGCTCATGTCATCCCACTACCCGCCCTGAGGCAGATCGGTGCGCGGAGCGGCACTCAGATGCGCACCGACCCGCTTCACCAGGAGCGTCATCTCGTAGGCGACCAGACCCACGTCCGAGTCGGCGTCCGAGAGCACGGCCAGGCAGCTGCCGTCGCCGGCGGCTGTGACGAACAGGAACGCGTCGTCCAGTTCCACCACCGTCTGGCGGACATTGCCCGCCTCGAAATGGCGGCCCACGCCCTTGGCGAGGCTGTGGAACCCGGAGGCGACGGCGGCCAGGTGCTCGCTGTCCTCGCGGGTCAGGTCGGCGGAGAGCCCGATCGGCAGCCCGTCGCCGGACAGCACGAGGGCCTTACGGATGCTCGCGACGCGGTCCACCAGGTCGTCGAGGAGCCAGTTGAGCTCGCCGGACTTCTCGATCGCGCTGTGGCCGGTCGGCTTCGGTGCGGTCATCGACCGTCCCCCTTAGTCATTCGTTGTGGTGCTGTGCCGCTCTGGGTGTCGTCACCCGCGGCGTTCTCCTCACGGCCGCGCTGCCAGCCACGCTGGAGCGAGGCCATGCGGCTGCGTACCTCGTCGGGGTCCCGTTCGTCGAGTCCGGACCGGTCGTCAGTACGCGGATCGGGGCCCTTCCTCAGCTGCGGAGCCAGGTTGGCCTGCCGCACGCGGCGAGGCAGGGGGGCCGTGCCGGACGGGGCGTCTCCGGCCGCGGGAGCCGGGTCCCGCCTCGCCGAACCGGAGCCGATTCTCGCCGGGCGGGAGCCGAGCCCTTGCCCGGCGGGTCCGGAGTCGACTTCCCGTGTCGCCGCGCGGCCGCCCGGGTCGTGGGAGGGCTCGCTCGATGCGCCCAGGCTGCTCGGGCCGCTCGACGCGATCTCGGCGCGGCGGGTGCGCCTGGGGAGCGCGGGCGACTCGGGCGACTCCTCGCGCTCACGGCTCGGGGACGCCTCAGATGTGGAGGCCTCGGTGCGCTGTTCGTCGAGGCGGTCGGCGACACCGGTCTCACGGTGCTGCTGGCCTGCTCCGCGACGGCGGGCGGGCAGCGGCGGCGGCGCCTGCGAGCGCGATCTGCTCGGGCCCGCCGGGGCCTCCTCGCCGGCCTCCTCGCGGCGCGAACGCTGCTCTGTGACCGGACGTCCGTGCGAGCTGACCAGCTTGGGGGTCCCTCGGCGGGGCAGTGGGACCGGGGCGTTCACATTGTTCGTGTCGGCCGCTCGCGTACCAGCGACGCCGGGGGCCTCGTGCGGTTGCTCGTGTTCCGCACCCTGGCGGCCCACCGAGGTGTCGCCCGTACGAGTGGTGGAACGGCGTGGGCGGAACAATCCGCCGCGTTCGCTTCCCTCGTCGTCGAGAGCACCCGGGAAGTCGTCCAGAGCGTCCAGGTCGACGGGGGCCTCCAACTCGACCGGGCCGTCCAGGGCCGCGGGAGCCAACCCCGGCGACTTCGCCGACGCCGCGGTGAGCGAGGCGCGACGGGCCTCTTCCAGTCCGGCTTCCTTGGACGGCTGGTGCCGGTCGAGGCGGAAGCCGATGCCGTTGGTGTCCGGGACGTCGTCCGTGAGCAGGGTGTCCGGGATGAAGACGACGGCTGTCGTACCGCCGTACGGCGACGGCTGCAGAGAGACCCGGACGTTCTGTCGCTGGGCGAGCCGGCTGACCACGAACAGGCCCAGCCGGTCGGTGTCGGACAGTTCGAACTCCGGTGTCTCGGCGAGCCGGAGGTTGGCGTCCAGGAGCGCGTCGGCCGGCATGCCGAGGCCGCGGTCGTGAATCTCCAGGGTGAAACCGTTGGCGACACGCTCGCCCAGAACCTGAACGGCGGTGTGCGGCGGGGAGAACACCGTGGCGTTCTCCAGAAGTTCGGCGACGAGGTGCGTGAGGTCCGCCACGGTCGGGCCGGTGACGGCGACTCTGGGAAGCCGACGGACCTCGATGCGCTCGTAGTCCTCGACCTCGGCCACGGCGGCACGGACGACGTCCATGAGCTGCACCGGCTTGCGCCACTGCCGGGAGGGGGCGGCGCCGGAGAGGATCACCAGGCCCTCGGCGTGCCGGCGCATCCGGGTGGTCAGGTGGTCGAGGCGGAACAGGTCGGCGAGTTCGTTGGTGTCCTCGGTCCTGCGTTCCATGCTGTCGAGCAGGGTGAGCTGCTTGTGGAGCAGGACCTGGCTGCGGCGGGCGAGGTTCACGAAGACCTCGGAGACGCCGGCCCGGAGTTCGGCCTGCTTGACGGCCGCTTCGACAGCGGCACGCTGCAGGGTGTTGAGGGCCTGGCCGACCTCACCCATCTCGTTCTTGTCGTATTCCAGTCGCGGGACCTCGGTCTCCACGTCCACTTGTTCGCCCGCGGAGAGGCGGCGCATCACGCTGGGCAGCCGTACGCCGGACGCCTCGTGGGCCTCCAGGCGCAGCTGCCGCAGGTCGCGGATGAGGGTGCGGCCGACGCGCACGGACAGCACGAGCGAGGCGATCAGGGCGACCAGACCGAGAACACCTGCGACGGCCGCCTTGACGATGACACCGATGGCGTCCGGGTGGACCCGGTCCTGATACCGGTCGCCCGCCTGGTCGTTGAGGGTGGCGAGGTCGTCGAGCACGCCACCTGCGGCCGCGTCCCAGCTCTTGGCGCTGACGGTACGAGCGGTGCCGGGGTCGGAGGTGGTGACCGCCTGTTCGGCGGACCGCAGGGGGGCGGAGTTCGCGTTCTTCCAGAAGGTCTCGTAGCGCTCGCGCTCCGTCGGGGGCAACACCGGCAGGCTGATGTCGTACAGCAGGCTGCGCTGGGCGACGAGGTCGGAGACATCCCGGATCTCCTCGCGGGAGAGTTTCCCGACCACCAGGGCGGAACCGAGCAGGGCGTCCTCACGGGACAGCAGTTCGCGGGCGCGGGTGATGTTCACCAGGGCGCGGGCCTGCTTGTCCAGCTCCACGCTGTCGACGCCGTCGAGCGAGGCCAGAAGGGCGTAGCAGGGGTCGACGAGCCGGTTGTAGAGGTCGAGGGACTGAGACCGGGTCACGGTGCCCTCCTCGACGCTGCGCCGCAGCGAGTCGATGCCGTCGAAGGCGTCCAGGACGGCGGTGACGCGTTCGTCGTCGTCGGCGTCCAGGTCGTCGCGGAGGTCGGGGTTCGTCGCGTTCGCGCGGAGCTTGGTGACGGCGTCGTCGGTGGCGTCCCGGGTGGTGCGGAGCGCGGACAGCGCGTCCGACGCCCGGGGATCCGCGAGGTAGACGAGCGTCTGGCGGCGTTCCTGTTGCAGGACACGCACGGTGTCCTCGGTGGGGTAGCCGACCTTCTCCACGATGGACGAGACATGGAACAGCTGGGCCACTTCCCGGCCCGTGAGTACCGTGGCGAAGCCCCAGATCGCCATCAGGGACACCAGCGGCACGAGAAGCAGCGCCACGATCTTCCGACGGATCGATTTCCCGCGAAAGCGCATGGCCTCCCCCAGCTCGACCCCCTTTCGACAGGGGGTACACATGTGCGTCAACAAACGGCGCGAGCCTACTACTGACGCGCACTTAACTCGAAGACCGGTCCGGAGTCCGAACTTCCGCACCAGCGGCAAGACATGCGGAGTTGTCCGCTCATTGGGGGAGATTGCCTCCTGCCCCTGCCTGGCGACCGCCAGGACGGACAGAGCGGGTCGGCTGGCCAGTTGGCTGGATTTTTACGTTCCTCGGGAATCTTGGAGGCGCGTTGTTCGTCCTTCTCTATGGGAGTTGGGGGCGGAATCGGCCACAGGGGCCGCATCCCGCGAACGGGCGGCGTAAAGCAGAGCAAGCCGGGCAGCCACTGGAGAGCCGGGTCTTCGGACGCGGGCAAGCGGTCTGCTGGCGGTGGGGAGTGACATGTTGATGGGCACGGCGGAGCGGCACAAGGCGCCGTCGGACGGCGGGGCGGATGACGTGGTGACACATCTGACGACACGACAGACCCCTGAGGCGTCGGATCACGACATTCCGACGGACGGACCCGGAGCCAAGGTCGGACGCGGGGCCAGAACGGCCTCGGAGGGCGGTTCGGCAGCGCATGAGGGCGCCGCCGCGGAGTCCGCCGAAGCCGCGTCCGGGGCGAGTGGCGTGGCCGAGGAACAGCCGTACTACCAGCCATTGTGGGTCGAGGAGCCGGCCCGGCATCGCCGGTTGCCCGACCCGGTGCGGACGTCGGCGGTCCGGGCGGTACTGATCATCGCTTTGACGTTGATCCAGGCGATGGTGGCGTTCCTGTGCACCATGGCGGGTTCCTGGCTGGCGTTCCCGATGGTGCTGAGCGGTGTGGCCAGCACCGTGCTGGCCACCTGGGGCGCGCTCGACGTCTGGGTGACCCGGCAGGTGTGGCACCAGCGCAACGGCGTGGTGTCCACACCCAGCAGCACCGCACGCGCCCTGCGCCGGGAGCGGCGCAAGGCCCGACGCCAGGAGCGGGCCACCGAGCGGGCCCAGGAGCGGATACGCCGGCGGGAGGGCGCCGGGCAGATGGCGCACCCATAGGGGACCCGCAGGGCCCAAGGGACTCGTAGGACCCGCAGGACCCGTGCGAGGAGGAGGCGACCGCCCGATGAACCGCCCGCCACGGCGCCAGTGCGGGTGCCGGGACGCGCGGCCCGGCCGATCCGACAGCGGACTCGGTGACTCTCAGGGTGCGGCCGACCGCATCCGGCTCTCCTCCTGCGCGAGTTCGCGCCGCGCCCTCATGAAGGGTCGCGGGCGGTCCACGGAGAGCACCGCCGTCGCACGGCCGTCCCGCTCGTACCGGGCCAGGAAACCGCCGTCGGCCGGCGCTCCGTCGGCCAGTTCGCCCTCGGCGATGCGGACGGTGTCGCCGTCCTGTCGACGGCCGGCGAACTGGATGCGCGCGCCGTACTGGTCCGACCAGAAGTAGGGCAGCGACCGCACGGTGTCCAGCGTGCGCCCGGCGAGCAGGTTGGCCACAGCGACGCGGGGCTGCTCGGTCGCGGAGGTCCAGTGTTCGGCCCGGGTGCCGCCGAAGCGGGCGACGTCGCCGACGGCGACCACCTGCGGCAGCGCCGTCGCGCAGCCGTCGTCGCAGAGCACACCGTCGTGGAGGGCGAGTGTCGAGCCCGCCAGCCAGCCGGTGTTGGGGGTGGTCCCGATACCGACGATCACCACGTCGGCGGGCAGAGTCCGACCGTCGGTGAGTTCGACGCCGGTGACGGAGACGGTGCCGCGCAGTCCGGCCACTCCGGCGCCCGTGACCAGGTCCACTCCGCCACGTCGGTGCAGCGCGGCGCACACGGAGGCCATCTCGGCGCCGAGTTGCGGCACGAGTGGGAGGGCGGCGGCCTCGACGACGGTCACGGTGTGGCCGAGGGCGGTGCAGGAGGAGGCGGTTTCGGCACCGATGAAACCACCGCCGACGACAACGACCTGGCGCGGGCCGCAAGCGAGTTCGTCGCGTAGCGCGCGGGCGTCGTCGAGGGTGCGCAGGGTGTGGACACCGCCGAGGCTGTCGCCCGGGAGGCGACGGGCCGAGGCGCCGGTGGCGATGACGACCCCGTCGGTGGACACGGTGCGGCCGTCGTCGAGCAGGACGGTGCGGCCACGGGCGTCGAGGCCTCGGGCTCGGGTGCCGAGGAGCCACTCGGCGTCGAGTTCGGTGATCTCCTCGTCGTCCGCGAGCACGAGTCGGTCCTCGTCGGCGCGGCCGGTGAGGAAGTCCTTGGAGAGGGGAGGCCGGTCGTAGGGGCGATGCGGTTCGTCGCCGACGATCACCAGTCGCCCGTCGAAACCCTGGGCGCGCAGTTCCCGGGCCGCGTACAGGCCGGCGAGGGAGGCGCCGACGACGGTCAGGGTCCTCATGCGGAACGGCTCCTGTCGCTCGGCGGCGGGTACGGGGCCGTCGTACGAAAGGGGGCGTTTCCAGGGGACATACCCCAGTGGGTCACGGCGCTCATGCGGCGGTCCCCTCCTCCGCGGTGAGGTGGACGTGGACGACGCCGTCGTCGATGGTGACGCGGTGGGTGCGCAGGGATCGCCGGGCGGGCAGGCAGGTCGGTCGGCCCGTACGGAGATCGAATGAAGCCGCGTGCAGCGGGCATTCGACCAGACACCCCTCCAGCCAGCCCTCGGAGAGTGAGGCGTCCTGGTGGGTGCAGGTGTCGTCGATGGCGTACAGATCGCCGTCGTCGGTGCGGAACAGGGCGATGGGCGGTGTCGTCTCGATACGGACGGACTCGCCCTCGGGGAGGTCTTCGAGGCTGCAGACGGGTATCACGGGCCCCCCTCTCGGTCCAGGACACTCGGTCCGGACCTGTGTGGTCCAGGCGGGAACAGGGACTCGGACCGGCATCGGTCCTGAGGTCACGGCATGCTGGAGCGGCACTGGTCCAGCAAGTCGAGAGCTGCCGGACCGACGTCGGTCCGGACCGGTCGGCCCCCTTCCGGGTGCCGGACGCTTCGGTAACATGATGTTTCACATGACGCATGAGAGAGCGCCATGCGCAACAGAATCCGGGCGGGACGACCGTCGCGTCAAGGGTTTCCAGCAGATGCGGCCCGAACTGGGCCCACAGGTGGTGAGAGTTCAGCCATGACCCGCACGCAGAAGCAGTCCGCCGATGACGAGAAGAAGGCCACGAACCCGGAGAAGAACGGCAGAGGGCCGGCCAGCGCCGTCCAGTCGGTGGACCGCGCCGTGAGCGTGCTGGAGATCCTCGCCCGGCACGGCGAGGTGGGGGTCACCGAGATCGCCGAGGAACTGGACGTACACAAGTCGACCGCGTTCCGGCTGCTCGGCGTCCTGGAGAACCGCGGCCTGGTGGCCCAGGCCAAGGACCGCGGCAAGTACTACCTGGGGGCGGGTGTACTACGTCTGGCGGGGGCGGCGGCAGTGCGCCTCGACGTCTCCCAGGAGGGCGTCCCGGTGTGCCGGGAACTCGCCGACGAACTGGGCGAGACGGTGAACATCGGGGTCCTCGACGACGACGCGGCGGTCAACATCATGCAGGCTCGCGGCACCGCGTCCGTGACCGCGCAGAACTGGCTGGGCCGGCGCACCCCGCTGCATGCCACCTCCAGCGGCAAGGTGCTGATGGCCCACCTGCCACCCACCCTGCGCGAGGGCCTGCTCGCACGTTCCCTGCCGCGCTTCACGGAGCGGACCATCACCGGCACGTCCGCGCTGCGGGGCGAGTTGGAGGCGGTGGTGGAGCAGGGTTACGCCGTCACCATCGAGGAGCTGGAGCTGGGCCTCGCCGCCGCGGCGGCCCCGATCCGCGCACACGACGGCAAGGTGATCGCCGCCATCAGCGTCTCGGGGCCGGTGTACCGGATGAGCAGCGACCGGCTGCCGGAGCTGGCCAAGCGCACGGTGGCGGCCGGGGCGGAACTGTCGCGCCGGATGGGATACGGCTTCTGACGTACCCTCCGCACGCCCACCGAGGGCGCTCTCCGCACGGCGCGGGCCCGGGAATCTCCTGGTCCCGCGCCGTCGTGTGTCCGGCACATTTCGGCCCACAGATTCCTTTTGCCAAGGGTTAACTCCCACCCCTTGACGGCCGCTCGATAGCGTTCCCACTATGTTCCTCATCGCGCAACCCATCGTGCATTGCGCAACAGCAGAGGAGCTAGGTCGTGCCACATGAGGTCCGTGCCGTAGTCGCTGTGAAGAAGGGCGCGCCCGTCGAGGTGCAGACGATCGTCGTCCCCGACCCCGGTCCCGGAGAGGTACTCGTCGCCGTGCAGGCCTGCGGGGTCTGCCACACGGATCTGCACTACCGCGAGGGCGCGATCACGGACGGCTTCCCGTTCCTGCTGGGTCATGAGGCGGCCGGCATGGTCGAAGCGGTCGGGGCGGGGGTCACCGACCTCGCACCAGGCGACTACGTGGTGCTGGCGTGGCGCGCCCCCTGTGGCTCCTGCCGCTCCTGTCGCCGGGGCCGCCCCTGGTACTGCTTCGACTCCCGCAACGCCACCCAGTCGATGACCCTGCTGGACGGCACTCCACTCGGCAACGCCCTCGGCATCGGCGCCTTCGCCGAGAAGACCCTGGTCGCGGCGGGTCAGGCCGTGAAGATCGACCCGGCCGCCCGTCCGGAGGCAGCGGGTCTCATCGGCTGTGGCGTGATGGCGGGTTACGGGGCCGCGGTCAACACCGGCCAGGTGGGCCGCGGCGACTCGGTCGCCGTCATCGGCTGCGGCGGCGTCGGCAACGCGGCAGTCGCGGGCGCCTGCCTCAACGGTGCCATGAAGGTCATCGCCGTCGACATCGACGACAGGAAGCTCGACCAGGCGGAGAGGTTCGGCGCCACGCACACCGTCAACTCCCATGGCACGGACCCGGTCGAGGCGGTACGGGCCTTGACCGACGGCTTCGGCGTGGACATCGCGATCGACGCTGTGGGCCACCCGGAGACCTTCAAACAGGCCTTCTACATGCGCGACCACGCGGGCGTCCTGGTCCAGGTCGGCGTGCCGTCCCCCGAGGTGAGGGTCGAGCTCCCGCTGATCGACGTGTTCGCACGCGGCGGCGCCATCAAGTCGTCGTGGTACGGCGACTGTCTGCCGAGCCGCGACTTCCCGTTCCTCATCGACCAGTACCTGTACGGGCTCCTGGATCTGAACGCGTTCATCACCGAGACCATCGCGCTCGACCAGGTGGAGGACGCCTTCGCCAAGATGCACCGGGGCGAGGTGCTGCGCTCGGTGGTGGTCCTGTGATCGTCGACGCGGCCCACGACACCCGTACCACCGCACAGGACCACGTCTGATCAGCCGCACAATCCCGGCACCGCGCATCCCGTCACCCCGCGTCCCGGCACCACACCCGGCGTCCCAGATCGCGCGGCTACGCCGACCGACCCAACACACGCTTCCCGACCAGCAGTTGCCAACCCGGCAAGGAGGGGCATGTCCAGCACGCCCGAAAAGGGTTCCACGCCCGAAAGTCGCCCGCACTCACCGCGCGTGGTCGTCGTCGGCGCCGGCATCGTCGGCTGCTCCCTCGCCGACGAGTTGACCGAGCGCGGCTGGACCGACGTCACCGTCCTCGAACAGGGCCCGCTGGCCGCCCCGGGTGGCTCCACCTCGCACGCACCCGGACTGGTCTTCCAGACCAGTCCGTCGAAGACCCTCGCCGAGTTCGCCAAGTACACGGTCGAGAAGTTCGTCTCGCTCGAAGTGGACAGCGTCCCCTGCTTCAACCAGGTCGGCGGCCTGGAACTCGCCACCACCCCGGAGCGCCTCGCCGAACTGCACCGCAGGGCCGGTTACGCCGCCGCCTGGGGAATCCGAGGCGAGGTCCTCAGCACCGCCCGATGCATGGAACTCTGGCCGCTCCTGGACGAGTCGGTGGTGCTCGGCGGCTTCCACACCCCCGACGACGGCCTCGCCCGCGCGCTTCTCGCGTCCCGCGCCCAGCGGGAACGGGCCACCCGGAGAGGCGCCCGGTTCCTGGAGCGTCACACGGTCACCGGGATCGAGAAGGAGGACGGCCGGGTCACCGCCGTGGTCACCGACCAGGGCACCTTTCCCGCTGACCATGTCGTCTCCGCTGCCGGCTTCTGGGGCCCGGTCATCGGCCGCATGGCCGGAATCGACGTACCGCTGCAACCGCTCGCCCACCAGTACGCGAAGACCGAGCCGCTCCCCGAGCTGAGCGGGGCGACCACGGAAGCCTCGATGCCGATCCTCCGCTTCCAGGACCGCGACCTGTACTTCCGCGAGCACACCGACCGCATCGGCATCGGCTCCTACGCCCACCGGCCGATGCCGGTCGACCCGTTCGCGATCCTGCCGTACGACGAGGCCCGCACCCGGGACATGGAGATGCCCTCCTCGTTCCCCTTCACGGAGGAGGACTGGGCACCGAGTTGGGAGGACTGTCGCAGGCTGATCCCGTCCCTGCGGGAGGCCGAGATCGAGGAGGGCTTCAACGGCGTCTTCTCCTTCACCCCGGACGGCATGCCGGTCCTCGGCGAGTCGCGTCAGCTGCGCGGCTTCTGGCTGGCCGAGGCCGTGTGGGTCACCCACTCCGCCGGTGTGGCGAAGGCCGTCGCCGAATGGATGGTCGACGGGCGTCCCTCCCTCGATCTGCACGAGTGCGACCTCACACGATTCGAGGAAGCGCAGCGTTCACCGTCGTACATCCGTGAACGCGGTTCACAGCAGTTCGTCGAGGTGTACGACGTCATCCACCCACTGCAGCCCATGGAGCGGCCACGCCCGCTGCGCGTCAGCCCCTTCTACGCCCGCCAGCAGCAACTCGGCGCCTACTTCCTGGAGGGCGGCGGCTGGGAGCGCCCGCACTGGTACGAGGCGAACGCCCCGCTCGTCGACACCCTCGACGCGCTGCCCGAACGCGACGCCTGGTCGGCCCGCCACTGGTCCCCGGTCGCCGCCGCGGAGGCGAGGGCGACCCGCGAGAAGGTCGCCCTGTACGACATGACCCCCTTGCGGCGCCTGGAAGTCAGCGGCCCCGGAGCCCTCGACTTCCTGAACCGCATGACCACCAACAACCTCCGCAAGAAGCCCGGCGCGGTCACCTACACCCTCCTCCTCGACGAGACCGGCGGCGTCCGCTCCGACCTCACCGTCGCCCGTCTCGCCCCCGACCGCTTCCAGGTCGGCGCGAACTCCCCCGCCGACCTGGACTGGCTCACCCGGCACGCCCCCGACGACGTCCACATCAGGGACACCACCTCCGGCACCTGCTGCATCGGCGTCTGGGGGCCCCTGGCCCGCGACCTCGTCCAGCCGCTGACCCGCGACGACTTCTCGCACGAGGCCTTCGGCTACTTCCGCGCGAAGGAGACGTACCTGGGGCACGTCCCGGTCACGGCGATGCGTCTGAGCTACGTCGGCGAGCTCGGCTGGGAGCTGTACACCACCGCCGACCTGGGCCTGCGCCTGTGGGACACCCTGTGGGAGGCGGGCCGGAGCCTCGGGGTGGTCGCGGCCGGGCGCTCCGCCTTCAACTCCCTGCGTCTGGAGAAGGGTTACCGGGCCTGGGGCACCGACATGACCGACGAACACAACCCGTACGAGGCGGGTGTCGGCTTCGCCGTCCGCACGGACAAGGAGTTCGTGGGGCGCGAGGCACTCACCGACGCGCCCCTCACCCGCAAGCTCACCCCCCTGCTCCTGGACGACCCCGCCGCCGTGGTCCTCGGCAAGGAACCGGTGTATGCCCCCACTCCCGACTCCGCTCGAGCGGGAGGTGCCTCCATCGGCGCCCCGGCCGGCTACGTGACGAGCGCGTCGTACGGCTACACGCTCGGCCGGTGCGTCGCGTACGCCTGGCTGCCGGCCGGTCTCACCACCGGCGCCGCAGTGCACATCGAGTACTTCGGCGAGAAGGTCCCCGCGACGGTGGCCGAGGAGCCGCTGTTCGACCCGAAGATGACCCGCATCCGTCGCTGACGCACCCTCAGGAGGCATGCAGTGTCCCCCACTTACGACGTGATCGTCATCGGTCTCGGCGGCATGGGCAGCGCCGCCGCCCATCACCTGTCCGCGCGCGGTGCCCGTGTGCTCGGCCTGGAGAAGTTCGGTCCGGTGCACAATCGGGGCTCCAGCCACGGCGGTTCACGGATCACCCGGCAGTCGTACTTCGAGGACCCGGCGTACGTCCCGCTGCTGCTGCGCGCCTACGAGCTGTACGAGGACCTGGAGCGGGCCACCGGCCGCCAGATCGCGATCCTCCCGGGTGGCGTGATGGTCGGCCGCCCCAGCTCCCGGACCGTCTCCGGCTCGCTGCTGTCCGCCCGGCAGTGGGACCTGCCGCACGAGATGCTGGACGCCAAGGAGATCCGCCGCCGCTTCCCGACCCTCACGCCCAAGGACGACGAGGTGGCTCTGTTCGAGCGGAAGGCCGGTCTCCTGCGCCCCGAGAACACCGTCGCGGCGCACCTCCAGCTCGCCACCCGGCAGGGCGCCGACCTGCACTTCGAAGAACCGATGACCCGCTGGGAGCCGTACCGGGACGGTGTGCGTGTCCACACGGCCGAGAACACGTACACCGCGGGACAACTGGTGATCTGCCCGGGGGCGTGGGCGCCGCGGCTGCTCACCGACCTGGGGGTGCCGTTCACGATCGAGCGGCAGGTCATGTACTGGTTCCAGCCGACCGGCGGAGTCGGGCCCTTCCTCCCCGAGAACCACCCGATCTACATCTGGGAGGACGCGGACGACGTCCAGGTCTACGGCTTCCCGTCCATCGACGGCCCCGATCTGGGCGCCAAGGTGGCCTTCTTCCGCAAGGGCCTGGAGACCACCCCGGAGACCATCGACCGGACGGTGCACGCGGACGAGATCAAGGCGATGGCCGACCATATGGCCGGCTGTGTCCCGGCTCTCCCCGGTACCTTCCTCAAGGCCGCGACCTGCATGTACTCCACCACACCCGACGAGCACTTCGTCATCGCCCGCCACCTGGCGCATCCGGAGTCGGTGACCGTGGCCTGCGGGTTCTCCGGGCACGGGTTCAAGTTCGTGCCTGTCGTCGGCGAGATCCTCGCCGACCTGGCCCTGACCGGCGGCACCGCGCATCCCGTCGGCCTGTTCGACCCCGCCCGCCTCGCCACCGCGCCCGCCTGAGGAGCACGCACGTGACGACGACCCCCATCGCCCCCAGCCTGATCGCGACGCTGCCGGGCCGCTACTACACCGATCCCGAACTCTTCCGGCAGGAGCAGGAACGCATCTTCGAGTCGATGTGGTTCTGCGCGGTCCGCAGTGCCGACCTGGCCGAACCCGGCGCCTTCCGTACCGTCCAGGTGGGCCGCGAGAACGTCATCATCACCCGCACCCGCACCGGCGCCCTGCGCGCCTTCCTGAACGTCTGCCGGCATCGCGGGGCCCGGCTGTGCACCGAGGAGTCGGGCGAGGTCCGCCGCAGCATCCAGTGCCCATACCACGCATGGACGTACGATCTCGACGGCAGGTTGATCGCGGCCCCCAACTTGATCAAGATGCCCGACGTCGACCGTGTCGCGTACGGGTTGATCAAGGTGTCCCTGCGGGAGTGGCTGGGCTACGCCTGGGTGTGCCTTGCCGACGAGCCGCCGTCCTTCGAGGACACGGTCGTGCACGCCGCCGTCGAACGGCTCGGCGACACCGCCGCCATCGAGCACTACGGTGCCGAGAACCTGGCGCTCGGCAAGAGGATCGTGTATGACGTGAAGGCCAACTGGAAGCTGATCGTCGAGAACTTCATGGAGTGTTACCACTGCGCGACGATCCATCCCGAACTCACCGACGTCCTGCCGGAGTTCGCCGATGGTTACGCCGCGCAGTACTACGTGGGGCACGGCGCGGAGTTCGGTGAGGAGATCAAGGGCTTCACCGTCGACGGCAGTGAGGGTTTCGCCAAGCTGCCGGCCGTCTCCCAGGACCAGGACCGCCGTTACTACGCCCTCACGGTGAAGCCGACGGTGTTCATCAACCTCGTACCGGACCATGTGATCATCCACCGTATGTTCCCGCTGGCCGAGGACCGCACGGTCGTCGAGTGTGACTGGCTGTACGCACCGGAGGTGGTGGAGTCCGGGGCGGACGTGTCGAGGTCGGTGGAGCTTTTCCACCGGGTGAACGAGCAGGACTTCGAAGCCTGTGAACGGACGCAGCCGGCGATGGCGTCGCGCGCCTACCGCAGGGGCGGTGTGCTGGTCCCCAACGAGCACCACATCGGGATCTTCCACGAGTGGCTCGTGGAGAGGCTGGGAGGCGGCCATGGCGGACCTGTTCATTGACGGCGCGTGGCGCGGTGCCCTCGACGAGCGCACCCGCGAGATCCGCTGCCCCGCCGACGGCTCCCTGGTGGGGGTCGTGGACGAGGCGAGCGGCAAGGACACGGTGGCGGCGATCGACGCCGCCCGCCGGGCCTTCGACGACGGGCCGTGGCCGCGCACGTCCCCGAACGAGCGCGGTGACCTGCTGCTGCGGGTCGCCGACCTGCTCGTACGCGACAAGGCCGCGCTCGCCCGCGCGGAGTCCCTGGACACCGGGAAGCGGCTGGTCGAGAGCGAGTACGACATCGACGACATCGCGAACTGCTTCCGCTACTTCGGGCGGCTGGCGGCGAGCGAGAGCGGGCGGGTCGTCGACACCGGGGCGGAGGGTGTCGACAGCCGGGTGGTGTACGAGCCGGTCGGCGTCTGCGCGCTGATCACACCCTGGAACTACCCGCTCCTGCAGACGGCGTGGAAGGTCGCGCCGGCGCTCGCCGCCGGCAACACCTTCGTGCTCAAGCCGAGCGAGCTGACCCCGCACACCGCGATCCACCTCACGCGACTACTGGCCGAGGCCGGGCTCCCGCCGGGCGTCGCCAACCTCGTCCTGGGCGCCGGTCCGGAGGCGGGCGCCCCGCTGGGCGACCATCCTGACGTGGACCTCGTCTCCTTCACGGGCGGGCTCCAGACCGGCCGTGGCCTCATGGCCGCCGCGGCCGCGACGGTGAAGAAGGTCGCGCTCGAACTCGGCGGCAAGAACCCCAACATCGTCTTCGCCGACGCCGACTTCGAGACGGCCGTGGACATGGCGCTGACCGCCGTGTTCCTGCACTCCGGGCAGGTCTGCTCGGCGGGGGCCCGGCTGCTGGTCGAGGACGTGCTGCACGACCGGTTCGTCGAGGAGGTCGTCCGCCGGGCCCGGGGGATCCGCCTGGGCGGGCCGTTCGACGAGCGGGCCCAGGCCGGTCCGCTGATCTCGGCGGCGCACCGCTCGAAGGTCGAGGCGTGCGTCGCCAGGGGCCTTTCGGAGGGGGCGGTGCTGCGCTGCGGGGGCGAACGTCCCTCCGGGCCGCGTCTCGACGACGGCTTCTACTATCCGCCCACCGTGCTGGACGAGTGCTCCGCGGGGATGTCGGTGGTCCAGGAGGAGTCCTTCGGGCCGGTGCTCACCGTCGAGCGCTTCACCGGCGAGGACGAGGTGGTGCGCCTCGCCAACGACACCGTCTACGGCCTGGCCGGCGCCGTCTGGACGAGCGACGAGGCCAAGGCGGCCCGGGTCGCGGGGCGACTGCGGCTCGGCACGGTCTGGATCAACGACTACCACCCCTACGTACCGCAGGCGGAGTGGGGCGGTTTCAAGCAGTCCGGCTTCGGGCGCGAGCTCGGTCCGTCGGGCCTCGCGGAGTATCGCGAGACGAAGCACATCTGGCGCAACACGGCCCCGACACCGCAAGGTTGGTTCGACTGATCCACGGGCAACAGCCCGCACACGCCCCCGCGTATCACCCCTCATTGGTCCCGGCACCCGCGACGAGCCGCTCCCTTCCCCTCCTCCGGCCCCTCAGGAGTCCGCTCATGACGACCACCGAGCAACCGACAGGCCCACAGAGCAACGACGACACCGAACTCAACGAGTTCGGATACAGACCCGAACTCAAGCGCACCCTCGGCAACTTCCACACGTTCGCCGCCGGCATCAGCTACATCTCGATCCTGACCGGAACCTTCCAGCTGTTCTACTTCGGCTACGCCAGCGGCGGCCCCGCCTACTGGTGGTCGTGGCCGATGGTCTTCGTCGGGCAGTTCATGGTCGCCCTGTGTTTCGCGGAACTGGCCGCCCGCTATCCCGTCGCGGGCTCCGTCTACAACTGGTCGAAGAAGATAGGCAATCCGCACCTCGGCTGGCTGGCCGGCTGGATGATGCTGATCGCCTCGGTCGTGTCGATCGCGGCGGTAGCGCTGGCCTACCAGTTGACGCTGCCCCAGATCTCCTCGTTCTTCCAGTTCGTGGGTGACGGCACCGGCAAGTACGACGTGGCTACCAACGCGGTCATCCTGGCCGCGGTGTTGATCCTGTTCACCACGGTGGTGAACGCCTTCGGCGTCAAGTTGATGGCGAGGATCAACACGGCGGGCGTGTTCATCGAGTTGATCGCCACCGTCGTACTGATCATCCTGTTCGCCGTCCACATCACCCGCGGTCCGCAGGTCGTCACGGAGACGAACGGCACCGGCGCGGCCTACGGCAACGGTTACCTGGGCGCCTTCCTGGTGGCCTCGCTGGCCTCGGCGTACGTCATGTACGGCTTCGACACCGCGGCCTCGCTCGGCGAGGAGTCCCTCGACCCGACCCGCAACGCGCCGCGCGCCATCATCCGGGCGATCGTCGCCTCCTTCGTCCTCGGCGGCCTCATCCTGCTCCTCGCGCTGATGAGCGTCTCCAGCCTGAAGGGCGACAAGCTGTCCACGGACGGCCTGCAGTACATCGTGCTCGATGTGCTCGGTCCGACGGCCGGCAAGGCGATGCTGTGGTGCGTGTTCATCGCGGTCACGGTGTGCGCGCTCGCTGTCCACACGGCGGCGATCCGGCTGGCGTTCGCGATGGCCCGGGACAACAACCTGCCCGCGTCGGCGCGGTTGGCCAAGTGCCACCCGCGCTTCCAGACGCCGGTGCTGCCGACCGTGATCATCGGGATCCTCGCGCTGGCGATCCTCGTGGTCAACATCCGCCAGCCACAGATCTTCACGGTCGTCACCAGCATCGGCATCATCATGATCTACCTTGCCTACCTCGGTGTCACCGTGCCGATGCTGGTGGCACGGCTGCGCGGCAAGTGGCAACCGGCGGACGGAGGCAGGTTCTCGCTGGGCCGCTGGGGCCTGCTCGTCAACATCGGCGCCGTGGTGTGGGGCACGGCCATGACGATCAACCTGATCTGGCCCCGCTCGGCGGTCTACAACGCCGCGGCTCCCTACCACTGGTACCTGCGCTGGGGCGCGGTCCTGTTCGTGGGGGTCATCGCGGGCGGCGGCTTCGCCTACTACTGGTTCGTCCAGCGGCACAAGACCGGCGTGCTCGCCGACCACAAGTTCGAGGAGTCGGCCCCGCCGGCCGGCCCCTTCGCCGCCCCGGCGGCGGAGTAACCCCGGCGGCGGAGTAGACCCGGCGGCGGAGCAACCCCGGCGGCCGAGCAATCCCCGGCTTCGTCCGGCTAGAAGGAGGTCAACACTCATGAGCAACGATGAGTTCGACTACGTCGTGGTCGGTGGCGGCACCGCGGGCAACGTGGTGGCGGCCCGTCTCTCGGAGGATCCCTCGGTCACGGTGTGCGTCCTGGAGGCCGGTCCGAGCGACGTCGGCGACGACGACGTCCTCAGACTCGACCGCTGGATGGGGCTGCTGGAGTCCGGCTACGACTGGGACTACCCGGTCGAGCCACAGGCGAGCGGCAACAGCTTCATGCGGCACGCCCGGGCGAAGGTGCTGGGCGGCTGTTCGTCGCACAACTCCTGTATCGCCTTCTGGGCGCCGGCCGAGGACCTCGACGACTGGGCGGCCAAGGGCTGTACGGGCTGGAGCGCCGCCGACCTCTTCCCGCTGTACCGGCGGCTGGAGAACAACGACGCTCCAGGCGACCACCACGGCCGAACCGGCCCGGTGAAACTGCGCACCCTGAAGAGCGACGACCCCTGCGGCACGGCCCTGCTGGAGGCGTGCGCACAGGCCGGGATCCCGACGACGCCGTTCAACACGGGCTCGACGGTGATCCGGGGCGCCAACTGGTTCCAGATCAACTCCGACGAGAACAACACCCGTCAGTCGTCCTCCGTGGCGTACCTCCACCCGAACCTGGGCAAGCGGCCGAACCTGGAGGTCCGGACCGGGGTGCGGGCCAAGAGCCTCGTGCTCGACGGACGGCGGTGCGTGGGCGCCGCGTACCTGGACCCGGACCTGATCCACACCCGGACGGTACGGGCCCGGCGCGAGGTGATCGTCTCGTGCGGGGCGATCGACACCCCGAAGCTGCTGATGCTGTCCGGCATCGGACCGGCCGAGCGGTTGCGGGAGGTCGGTGTGGAGGTCGTGGCCGACTCGGCCGGTGTGGGCGAGAACCTCCAGGACCACCCCGAGGGCGTGATCATGTGGGAGGCCAGGCAGCCCATGACCACCACGTCCAGCCAGTGGTGGGAGGCGGGCATCTTCTACGACACCGAGGAGGGCCTGGACCGGCCCGACCTGATGTTCCACTACGGGTCGGTGCCGTTCGACATGAACACGGCACGCTGGGGCTACCCGACGTCCGAGAACGCGTTCTGCCTGACACCGAACGTGACGCGGGCGAGATCACGGGGCACCGTGCGGCTCCGTACCCGCGACTACCGGGACAAGCCCAAGGTCGACCCGCGCTACTTCACGCACGAACACGACGCGCGGGTCATGACCTACGGGCTGCGTCTGGCCCGGCGGATCGCGGAGCAGCCCGCCCTGAGCGGCTGGGCGGGCGCGGAACTGGCCCCCGGGCCGGACGCACGGACCGACGAGGAACTGCTCGACTACATCCACAAGACCCACAACACCGTCTACCACCCGTCCTGCACGGTGAAGATGGGCGCGGACGACGACACCTCGGCCCCCCTCGACGCGCGGTTGCGGGTCAAGGGGGTCGCGGGGCTGCGGGTGGCCGACGGGTCGGTGATGCCGGATCTCGTCAGCGTCAATCCGTGCATCACGACGATGATGATCGGCGAGAAGTGCGCCGACCTGCTGAAGGAGGACGCGTAGGCAAGCGCCCCTCAAGGGGCGCGGGGCTGTAGCGAATCAGGGCTTCGCCGCGTGGGCGCGACCAGCCACGAACGGCCCGCGGTTCCCCACTGCCCGTACCTCTACGAGGCACTCGACGCCGGGCGCCTGAACATCCGCGTCGCCGTGATCTCGCTGTGCGTGTCCTCCCCCGCGGGAGCGCCGGGCAGTCCAGGCCTGAGGTGTTCCTCCACGCTGATGTACTTCAGCCCGGCCCGCAGGTCGGCGTCGTTGCGCATCCGGATGACCAGCGGGAACTCGGCGAGCGCGGTCGTGTCGAAGAGGCCGGTGGTGTAGAGGAGCTGGACACCGAGCGCGTCCGACACGGCTCGCTGGAGCTCCAGCAGGTAGGTGGCGTTGGCGCGCCCGATCGGGTTGTCGAGGAACAGCGTTCCGGCGTGCCGGTGCTTGTCGCGTCCCCGATCGTTCGAGCGCAGCGCGGCCATCGTGCAGTACAGGGCGATGGCGGCCGTCAGCAGCTGCCCGCCGGAGAACACGTCGCCCATCTGCCCGACGGGTACGCGCTCGGCGCGCAGAACGGCGTCCGGCTTGAGGATCTCCACGGCGACTCCCTTGGGCTGGAGCGCGGCGGCGACCCCGCGCATCAGCAGGGACATACCGTCGCGCCGCAGGTCGGAGTTCTTCTTGACGGCCGCGCGGGTCGCCTCGTCGATCACCTCGCCGAGCCGCTCGGTGAGGGTGGCCTGGTCGGGCTCGTCGAAGCGGATACGCAGGAACTCCTGCCCGGACCACTCGCCGAGCCCTTCCGGCAGCCGCGACAGCCGCTGCGCGGATCGGAGCGTGGCGAGCGCCGACTCCACCAGCCCCCGTAGCCGGTCCACGATCGAGTCCC
>Ga0307514_10001838_pt1 | contig 23508 bp, 26 predicted proteins | sample 16_EM_MG_FD_203088 | JGI IMG/M metagenome (GOLD analysis project Ga0307514, IMG submission 203088) | Populus trichocarpa ectomycorrhiza microbial communities from riparian zone in the Pacific Northwest, United States - 16_EM | ecosystem: Host-associated > Plants > Roots > Unclassified | place...
TACATTTTTATGGAGGTGAGCTTATGAAGATCGCGAAGATCAGCTGGGAACTGATTGAGGTTCTTATCAGCCTATGGAAGGTATGCGGTTGGGTATTGACTTTGAGGACGATCTCCCTTAACCTTTTTGAAGCCGATCTGCACCAGATTATCAAGTCCGGGCAGTCACTATCGACCGAACACGTCCAATACTTCGTGTACCAAATCTTAAGAGGTATTCCTCTCTTTCTCTTTCCATCACTTCCAAGCTGACAGTCAACCCCCCAGGCATGAAGTACATCCATTCCGGTGAGAACACACATACAGACCTCTTCCCAGAATTCGATTTCTCACCCTTCTAACAGCTTCTGTGGTCCATAGAGACCTTAAGCCGGGAAACCTGTTAGTGAACGCGGACTGTGAGCTGAAGATATGCGATTTCGGTCTCAGCAGGGGGTTCGATGCTTCGCCGGAGAGCGAGCTTAATATGACGGAGTATGTGGCGACACGGTGGTATAGGGCCCCAGAGATCATGCTTGCGTTCAGGTGAGCGTTGATGAAAGATTTAATTTGGGTGGCCACCAATTTTGTCATTGATATGCGATGTCCCAGGCGATATGGAACGGCCAGTGAGTCGTGAAGTGATATCTCCTGCATAGAGTCTGATCAAGCGGCGTCTCCAGTTGATGTCTGGTCAGTGGGTTGTATATTCGCCGAACTTCTCCTTGGCAAGCCTTTATTCAAGGGCAAAGAGTAAGCGCTACCCCTATACTTGCACCAAACTCATTCAAACCCCCCTTGTCGTTTGAAAGTTACGGTTAGCTGAGCAATTCCCTCACTTCTTCCATTGGGTCAAGCTCTCTGAAGTTTAAATTGTTTTTATTTCGGCGAATGCGCTATACCCGGACAGTCGACCAGCTAAACAAGATAATCGATATCCTGGGTAACCTTTCCCCTCAACGATGTGCCCTTCATGATACCGATCTATGCTCGTTTTAGGTACTCCGTGTGAAGAGACGATCACAAGAGTCGGGAGCCAAAAGGTTCGGGGAAGACGCAGAATGTACCACCGGTCACGACCGTGTTAACCACGCTCCAGGCTCAAGCTTATATCCGGTCGTTACCGAAACGCGAGCCCACACCGTTTGGGACTTTGTTCTCGGATGCTGACGCTCAAGGTGTGACAGGCATTACGACAGAGGAGAACGACGTTTGAAGCTCATCATTCATCCTAGCGGTCGAACTCTTGCAACGGATGCTCACTTTCGACCCTACTGAACGTATTTCAGTTGCGGAGGCTCTGAAGCACCCCTGGCTTTCGACGTACCATAATCCTGATGATGAGCCAGATTGTCCGGAGAGCTTCCAGCGATGGAGAGAGATTGAGGAGCTCGAGTCCCACGATGATTTCAAGAGAGCTCTTTGGGACGAGATCCAAGATCACCGTAGGGAAGTTCGAGGGCTGAACTCTATCTCGGGATCCCCTGTGACGATGAAGAGGACATCGTCCGCCTCCTCTCATTCCGCGGTTGACTCACAGACCCAACCTTCGGCCACGACAACTGGGCTGGGCCAAATAGACGAGGAGACAGCGGCGGATTTAAGCACAGGAACCGCGAGATCTTCGAGGTCCGCCTCCCCACGTCAGAAGGAGGAGACAGCGGGAACAAAGACTTCTCCTCCACCCGCTGAAATCGAGCCTTCCCAAGTTGGATCAGAGCCACAGCCTACGCTGCCACCATCGGAACCTGTCCCCCTTATCCCTCCACAGGATAACCAGGGGTCGCTTCCGATATCACGGACTAACAGTAGGAAGAGCGAAAGACGCCCAAGCCACGACAAGCTCGAGCGAGCATCTTCGACCGCTTCGATTACTACCCCCACCGACCCTGTTATGACGTATGCTCGCCGTTCCTCATTTCTCCAGCCACAGCAACCCCCTGTATCGAACTCGGGGACCGGGACCAGTTCACTCAATCACCCTTACCCCGCCTCGCGGAAACCTATTCCCAGCTTTGGGGAGGGAGGGTACTTTGACGAAGGTGCGAATCTGAAGGAACAGTATGGACACGGGAAACACCTGCATCGGAACACCATCGCGTTTCCCAGCGGAGACAGCTACGTCGTCCCTGGGCGAACGAGGACCAGTTCGTTATTTGGATCTCATCCTTCTGGGCACACGGGTGACGGTATTTCTGGATTGCCGGGGACCGGAAATTACAACTATACGGTTGGGCCTGGTACAGTGGGTAGGCTATTGAGAACGCTCTCGACGGTTTCCATACACGAGAGCGGACAGGGGCTTAAGGGTGGACTTGCGGACATTGCACCGATTGGGAAGTTTATCACTGAGCGGGGGACGGATGATGAATTGTTGGCTAGTGAAGTTCCGGAGGAATTGAAGGAAGGTGGGTGTAAAGAGGACAAGGGCAAGAACCAGGTTGTGGGGGAAAATGTGGGGAAGGGGAGGAGGAGGAAGAGCGCGGGCAAGTTTAATTTGTGATTATAATAGGTGAGGTGTCGCAACGCTCTGTATTCCGTGGCTAATTGTGGTTACGGTATCAGAAGCAAGGAGGTGGCGCAACACTCTTGGGCGTGGGGGCTACTACGTTAGCAGCAGATATAGATCTTGAGGCTGTAGAGGTCGGACATTACTAGAACGCCGCCGTCGTCGTGCTTTTGTTTCTTGCTATCTCTCCCTACTTGTCTCCTAGAATATCCCTCAACCCTATAGACACACACATTAGACTCGCCATTTCTTCTGCCGGAGGGGGTGTGGGAAAGCACTCACGGTCGACGATCTCTAAGTACGCTTGTGTGGCGGGACTATCTGGGTATTCGTCCAAAAAGCTTACGCCATAGTCCGCACTCTTGCCGATCCTGGGATCGAGTGGGACGGTTCCCAGCAATTCAATACCGACCTCCACTGCAAGCCTTTTAGCTCCACCGGTCGAAGGTTTGAATATCTGACTCTCCGTCTTACATCCCGGACACACGAATCCGGACATGTTCTCGACCAGACCTAGGATGGGGATGCCAACTTTCCTGCAAAAGTCGATCTCCTTCCGAACGTCTTGAAGGGCGACCTCTTGTGGCGTGGTGATGAGAACGGCGCCATCAACGCCGACGGTATCTTTCAGATACTTGACGATGCTAAGATGTTCATCCGACGTGCCTGGCGGCGTGTCCACCAACATCCAATCCAGATCTCCCCAATCGACGTCCCGAAGAAACTGAGAGATGATTCCGTTCTTTTTGGGACCGCGCCATATCACGGCGGAGGATTGGGAGGGGAGGAGGAAACCTATGGACATTGCGGAGAGGTTTGGTTGGACGTAGATCGGAGACCAACCTGATGAAGAGGAGTGGATGGATTCGTTGGAGATGCCGAGGATTGTTGGGATTGAAGGGCCGCAGATGTCGATATCCATTATTCCGGTCTGAACAGTGAATGTAGAGTTCAGCCACCCCACGGTAGAGGAACCGCAGCCGAAGTTAGATTTTTACGGGGGGTTTGGGTTTGAGTGCAATTGATTTGGGCGATTTCGTTGGTAGGAGTTTTCGGCACAAGTCATCCAAGAAGCAAAGCGACCCCGGATTGAGGAATTGGAGCCGACCATTACAAGGGGCAAAAAAACAACCGGATTGTCAAAACGTGTTTCGAGAGAGATGTGTGGTAATTGATTTTTTTTTTTTGAGGGGGAGGCCGTGGGTGGACACACGCGAGGAAGACGGAACGTAGCCGAAGATTGAATGTATGACCCGCAGGATTCGTTAGTAAAAGAGAAAAAGAAAGAGATAGTGAGCAGACCTCATTGCATCGAAGATAAAAGAAGACAGACCTGTATATCTTCATCAGCTGCGAGGGCCCAACCCAACTGAGAGGTGAAGGTAGATTTTCCGACTCCTCCCTTCCCGCTCAATACAAGGATTTTCCGTTTAACCCCTGCCAACCGCTCGTTTATCATCGGTATCGTCGTTGGGTCTTGGGCTGTAGATTTTGTCTGGCCGGACGCACAGCTATCTTGGTTCGGACATCCCTCGCATGCGTCCACCTTACCTGCCAAGTCAGATTCCGTACCTGGACAGTGGTCAGGCGCATTCGCAGGCACGTCCACGGGTTGTTGTACGGCGATCATAGATATAGAGGGTCGTGAAGTGGATAATGTACAAGATGAGAAGATGAGAGGATGACTAAGTCTGCCTGAAGGTTAGTCCCGCCACTGCCGGCGGGTTCCCCACAGTGCCTGCAGTCGTGGCAACAGGGGTAGGCAAGCTTCCGCCGGCCCCCCCTCGCTTGAATGCGTTCTCGTATAACCCGCGGCAGCTCCGCAGTCTCTCCCGTCTCACTACGAAGAAGGAACCAACGTCACATGGAACCGCAAGCGGCGTGCCAATCAATCCACGAGCCTGGCCGGACTGAACAGCGGAAATCAAAGAATCCATCTCGGCCTCCGAGTCGAGATCGTCCACATTCTCATCGTCGTCTTCCACTGCTGGAGGTGGGTTCGTGGTCGTCGTCGCCTTCTTGCTTTTTTTCTGTCCGGTCACAGTCGTCACCTTCTTCGTAGGGTCGGCCCCGGCAGCGGCAGCGGCTTCCATCGCCTGTTTCTTCTTCTCAGCCTTCTCCTTCTCCTTTCTCTCTTTTCGCTCCAGCTTTGACTCCTTTTTTACGGGCTCGACAAAGTTGGGTTTGTTGGCGCGGTTCCACTCGAGTAAGAGTTCATCGTATGGTTTGGATCGACCTTGGACGCTTCGTTTGGCACCCATGGAGTGGGATTTACAGGAGAGGGAACGAGAGCAGGGAAGTCCCTTGTCGTTTATGACACCACATTGTTTGTCGTAGTCAACTGGTCCCTTGAACCGACCCTTGGTCACTTTGGCCGCAGCCTGCTTCTTCTTCTTCGTTAGAGTTGGGTCCTCGATCTCGTCCTCCGCCTTTCGTTTCTTGCCCTTTTTGAGATCTTGAGGCTGTTAGAAAAGGGGTCTATTGTTATGGGGACGGTAATTTACCTTCGAGACCCTTGCCACCCTTCTTTGCGAGCACGGAGCGCAGTGTGGCACAGCTGGCTGTTTGAATAGAGTTCAGTCCACATACTACCCCCCTAACGTGTACCGTTTAGGCTCACAGTAATGTTCCACGAACGCGCTCCGAAGGACGGGTCTGTCGCATTGTTTACACCTGACGATGCCGATCTGCTCTTTGAGGGGGGTTGAGCCAAAGACCTTCATGTCTCGTGCGGAGAGCCATGCTGTGGGCGGGGATGGAAGAGACGTGATCTGGGTTGGAAGGATGTCTGTAGGTTCGACGACGGCGTTGTCCCAGTCGATGAGGACCGGTGTCGGTGACTGGAGTTTCTTGAGCTGGATGGTCATCGTAGGGGCGTCGAAGCAAGCGAGTGATGGAATAGAATTATTGATGATTATTTATATTATCTTGTTCTCGTAGACCCTTCCCCTTCATTTCCCCCCCCTCCCTTCCTTCTTGTTCTCAAATGGCTCTCCTTCCTCCATCCAAAACCCGTTCGGGTTCCGTGGTCCAGCGCCAGGCTCCTCTCTCCCTCAACTTTCTCATCATCGGTGCAGGTGCCACCTCTTTCCACCGATTTTTCCCCTTCCGTTGATACCAATTCCTCCCACCTTCATCCAGGTATCGGGGGTATAGCCTGTGCATATTCACTTGCTTCCTCCGGACATCGAGTAACCGTCCTCGAAGCTCTGCCCCAGAATGCCCGCAAGTCATACTCGGGCCTGCGTGTCCCGCCGAATATGTCTAAAATCCTCTTTGAGTGGGGTCTAGGCGAAGAGCTGAAGGCAAAGACGAGGCCATGCAGGCAGGCCGCCTTTGACGACCGTCAGTGTTCCTGCCACTTTTGCCGTTTTCATTTCCCCCGTCGTTCTGTCCCACGCTAGCCTTATTTGCTTCCGTCTCGTGCCTCGCCTCCAGCCCCATACTCAACTGGGATTGACGCTTGATCTTATAGTCCTCACCAACGAGAATATTGGCGCCCTCCTATGGCGGGACGAAGTCATCGCCGAAACCGGCGGCGATTTCCTCTTGATGCATGTAAGCGTCGTTTTGTCCCTTCCATCTACTACCTCTCACAACGAACCGGAGTAGCACAAAGACCTCCACGACATGTTGCTGCGTATCGCCTTGGAGGCTGGGGTTCGAATCAGATACGGCGCTAGGGTGTCACAGGTGATCCCTGGTGATGAGCTCCCGGAGAATCACCTACTCCATCGGTCCTTGAATGGCAGCGGCATAATACGCACCCCGTCTCCTGCCTACTCACGTTCGGATCCTGCCACCTCGGCCTCTGTTACTGGTCACGGCCCGCCCTCCGTGCGGCTCGCGAACGGTGAATTATTAACTGCCGACATCATCATCGGTGCCGACGGCTCGCGTAGTCTGGTCAGAGAACTTTTGCTTGATCCCGAACAGGACCACGGGCACGAGTCTGGCTACACCGTTTATTCGTGAGTTCCGCCTCGGTTTCTTCTCATTCCATTCATTCGTTGATTGAATTCTTCCATCAACCTTGCCGTCGGGCATCAACCATTCAATTGACCCCTCCTTTTCCCTTGCGCAAAATTTTCGTTTGGTGTCGGCTATTGTTCTCTCTCGCAACCTTTTCCTCTCTGCCAGGACTGATGCGGATATTTCGACGATGAGCAAGGATCCACTCCTCAAACAACTCGCCGACGATCAAGATTGGCACATTTGGATGGGTGATAGAAGGTCCCTATTGAGTTACCCAGTTGTGAGTGACAGTTGCCGACTCTCGTTACCTCATCCAGTCCCTTTTACGTCCACCTTTCCCACTGCGCCTTGCTCACGGCTTTGATTCTTCTCGTTTTGGCAATTGTAGGGCAGAGACGGCAAGTATGCCGTGCACTGCTTCTGCCACGATGATATCCATACCAAAGAGACGTCCCCACTTCCGTGCAAAAAACCGTCTTGGGAAACCGAGTGGTCCAAGGCCAAGCTTCTCAAGCTCTACTCTGACTGTAATCCAGTGTATGTATTTCCTTCCCCTGGTCCTCCCCCATCCTCGGCGAGTGACATGAACTGATCGTGCCTTCGCCTCCTGTAATAGTTGCAAGCGACTCTTGGAGGTCGTCAAATCTCCGATAACCCTTGCCAGGCACCTTGTCCTCCCCAGTTGTGAGGCGTGGGTGCACGAATCACATACAATTGCGATCCTGGGGGAGGCCGCGCACCCTAATCTCGTAAGTCGTCCCTTCCAACACATTAAATCGGTTCTCACGGGTCACTTTTTTCATCCTTATCACCTCACTTCCTTGAACAACATATTTCGTGTTGCAACCCGGAACGCCATCACGTCTCGTCTATTCATCCCTGTGGGAGAACAGCCGTGTTCCAATCAGTCGATAGGGATGGTTATGGAAGATGCGGCCGTCTTCGGCGGGCTCTTCTCCCGGCTATTGTCGTGGGATCAGGTTCCTTCCTTGATGGAGGCTTACCAGGACCTGCGACAAGAGAGGGCCCGTTTTGTTGCCCTCCAGGATCAAGCCAATGCCGACATCAGCTGGATCTCGCCTGGGCCTTATCGAGACGCCCGTGATGCTGCTATGCGAGCAGACAGACAGTGCGGGTTGGACGAATTCAGCGAGGGTATGCTGAGGGACCAGTGGGATACCGTCAGCGAGGTCTTTGCGTATTCTGCAAGCGACGCCGCGGCAGACTGGTGGGTTGGCTGGGGTATGTTGGCGGAAAGGGCAAAGAAGAGGGCCGGGGACTTCTTGCAAATCGAGATGACGGTCGTTCCGCAGGTGATCAGTGTCTGAAACTCAGGATTGTTCACAGTCCGAGGCGACCGTACTTGCATCGTGTCTGGTTTCCCTTCCTTCACCTGACAGCCTGAGATTATACCCCGAACGCTTGCCACTCCCCCCGGTTCTCGGTACACTCCTCACCCTCCTCCCCACTTTGGGCCCATCCCGCCCTGCCTGTCATATTCCATGGCCTAACTCGCAGCGTTCATTTGCGCGACCTATTTACTGATGGTAATTCATGCATCCACTGACCTCAATCACATTGTTCCACATTTCACATCGCCTATTGGTCTGTCTTCTCGGTCGCTTTCTCATCGATCACTCTTTCGTTCATACATTTTATGATCCCATTCGCTTCATCTATTAACACGTCACAATACCGCTTGATCTTACCCAACGCTACTTAGAATTTGTGAAAGGACACTCGTTCTGTTTCTTCTCGCTTTTGGAGGTTTGAAAAATCTTCAGTACTGTATATAATGTGTCAATCTGTTTCGTAGTGCTCTTAAACACTGTTGTAGACGCTATCTTACGTGCTCTCTCGCTCACTCCGAGTCGCGAGTTTTTCAAAGTTGAGATCATGACTCACGTGACCAAAACGAACGCGTTGTGTCACGTCACGTGTCACGCATATCCTCTCACCTCAACCACTCGATTGGACAAAAGGATACGCCCACCCTTCGAGATCTTATCTCTTCCGTCTTCTCTTGTCATTCGTTCTGCTGGAAATCGCGTTTTTTTCGGTGTTTCGTGATCCTTTCAACTCTTTCTAGCTGTGGTAATGGCTCGATCGGTCAGGTCGCGCGGCCCATCCGTCAAAGCTGCAGCATATGCGGAATCGGACGACTCCGGAGGTGACACCGAGACCGAGGAACAAGAGTGGAACGAGCACTCTGCGAAGGGAGCGGGCAAGGCATCCTCTTCGAAACCTGCCGGGAAAGCCTCGTCTAAGCGCCCTATCCGAACCGACGTTGGCGATAAAGAGAACGTTGTAGACGGTTACGCACCTAACGGACTCGGAGGGTCGAGCGGGAGCGGCGGAAAGACGACGGTTAACCTGAAGCGAACCGAGACGGCAGGCAAGTTCAACGACGATGAGGCGGAGAAGAGGAAACGAAGGAGGAGCGCCAAGTTGCTCGGGCAGCAGTCGACCGTGTTCGATGGACTCACGGATCCGGGGCCAGCGGTGAACGGACTGAACGCGGGGAAGCAACCGGTTCAGTTGAATTCGGTGGTGCCTGCTGCCCCTATCATCAACGTACCCAGAGATGTGATGAACTCGAACTTTGAGGAGTGGATGAAGATGGCGACGGACAATGTGAGTATTCGTGTTTTCTTTTAATAGCTCTTGATTCCCGTCATTCCGGTGGCTTATTGGACGCCTCCCACCAGAAAATCAACGCGAACAACTCATGGAACTTCGCCCTGATCGATTATTTCCATGACATGTCCCTGCTGCGAAACAACACCGACAATTCGATCAACTTCCAACGAGCCTCCTGTACGCTCGACGGGTGTGTAAAGATCTGGACTTCGCGCGTGGACAGCGTCAACGACGAAACGAACAAGCTCCTTCGAGGTGTTCGGGACGGTCCAGGCGGAGGAGACTCCGACAATGAGGACCAGGATGGGGCGGACGGAGGACCTGGTTCTCAAAGAACTCAACGAAAGGGAACTCATCGTGCCGAAGCGACTTTGGCTAAATCCGCTGCTCAGCTCAGGAGCAAGAAGCTTGATCTGGAGTTTTCCGTCGATCCTCTGTTTAAGAAGACCTGTGCGGATTTCGATGAGGGGGGCGCTCATGGGTTGTTGATGAACCATTTGAGCTTGGGTGTGGGCATTGATGGAGGAGGGTTGAGGGTCGTGTTTGATGCCAGTGACGCGGTCGCCAAATCTGGAGACGATGAGGAAGCGGACGAGGTGGAACCCGTCGATACTGTTGATTTGAGTGAGCTGAGAGGTAGGACTCCTCCCTTGTTGTGAGATATCTTCGGCTCGTTGACTCTTCCTCAAGCTCAATTCCTCCCCAACCTCGACGACCTGGATTACAAGGCGATCGTCCCCTCGCTCAGGGACTTCTCGTTCTCGAGCAAAACCTTTTCCTTCGATGAAGACCACAACAGCATGTACCGAGATGATACCTTTGCCTTTACCCAAGAGGAGGACTTTGGCGATGACGATGCGGGAGTTGATGACCCGGTCGGATACACCCAGGAGATTACGGGAGACGGAGTGCCCTTTGATGGTGGTGACACGCAAGATATCGCACCAGTCCAGGACTTTTTCAGTGGCGATCAGGCGAACCAGGACAGGTACACCGGCGATGGCGATTTCGGAGGTGATGACGATTTTGGCGGGGATGGTGAGAATGGGTCTGTAGGTGTGGATGCAGACCACCAAGTCGACGGTGGTACGCCCGGACCGGGGAGGGGAACGTTCGTTCCGTTTGACCCTGCGAGAGGACCGAACGAGAGAGACTTGATCATGGCGATGATGGATCCGGACGTGGATGGAGGCACCATGGATTACTTTGATAAGAACGTGCTGAAGAACTGGGCGGGTCCTGAGCATTGGAAGCTGAGGAAGGTCATTCGGAAACGTGAGCGTCAAGTACTGCCTGTGTCATCGGTACGCTGATAAACTTTTTTTAGCCATGGGAGAGCAGACGACCGCAGCTGTTCCCAAGCAGAAACGGGAAAAGAAAGAGGCGTTCAAGATCAACTTTCACGAACCTCTTGGAATGTCCGTCAAGGAGTTTGCGAAAGAAAAGTTCGCCCCGCCGACTCGAGGAGTTGGGATTAACCTACCAGGATACTCTTTGCCAAGTTCTTCAAAACCCGGGAAGAAGAGCAAGAAGAATAAGGAGAAAGAAAAGGAGAAGAAGGAGGAACAGGTTCTGCCAGATGACATGCACTTCTCGAGTCGACAGTTGGTCACATTATTCCTCAAGCCAAACTTTTCGGTGTGTACTTGCGGGTTACGTCAGTTCCTGGTTTTTGACTGATCCTGTCATGACAGCTGAAGATGCGAGGTCAACAGCTCAGTCCGAAAACAAACGCAGATGGTGAGATCGACGAGAACTTCTGGGCTCGGGCTGCCGCGGACCACGCGGCAGGACAGACGGGAGAGGACGGCAACGAGAGTGAGTCTCCTATACACCCTGGAAATTCCGGGAACCTTGAAACTCACGTTCGCGCGCTTGCAGATGGTGACGACCCAGCGATACCTTTCAATACCCAATTCTTCCACGATGACTTCGATGATGGCGAGGGACCCGGATTCGACGACGGGGATGATGGCGGGGGAATCGGTTCTACCGCTCCTGGGGCAGAGGGCGATGAACTGGACCTCATGACCACGCTTGCGGGAAGTTCGAGAAGGGTCAGACCTCAGTATGTTAATTATACGAAGAAGGCGAAGAGGGTGGACGTGCGCAAGTTGAAAGAGAATATTTGGAAGGGCTTAGACATTAAGGTTCCGAGTCTGAAGGGCCCAGATGAATCCATGGTACGTATTTCTGATGTCTTTGCCGCCCTTCCTTAAATTATCTCACCCCCCTTCTCCACTAGGACGTGGACTGTGAAGACAGGAATGGAGGCCCGACCGATCCAACCGAGCATCGAATGTTCGATTCGGTCGTCTCGAACTTGCGAAAGACGTACCCAAAGGACAAGATGCAGGACATCAGCACGAGCTTCTGTTTCATCTGTTTGTTGCATCTGGCCAACGAGCGTGGATTGAAGCTTGAAGTCGGGGAGAGTCCTGATGTGGAGGATGAAGGTGAACCGGAGGAAGGCGATAATAAGGTTGGAGATCTTTGGGGGCTTAAGGTAAAGTCATTTCCCTCGTTCCATACCACCGCTCGGGAATTGATTGTCGTCTTTTCCTCAGGTCTTCCGAGATCCAAACGCCGTTCCCTCAGCGTGAGGGAGTGGATACCGTCGGATCAACCTCGTTTTGGTTTATATGCTCATGACGCATCTATATGTTTTCTATGTCGCTTTGTTCCTCTCTTTATCTTACGGATCGTTCTATTTTGCTTTCGGATATCTACGTCTACGTACCGTGTTGTAGTGTATCTCCCACCAACCTCCTTTATATGGCGGTGTTTACTTGGATTTTTTTCGGGTGCGAGACGGTCATGGAGGGAGAGAAGATTTGATTTGACCTATCCAAAACTCAATCGGAGTGCTCTCTGGCCATCCTTCACACTCTCCGACCTTTTCGAGGTGGACACCAACCTCACTTTCGAGCATACCCCATAATGACCTCTCGTCAGGATCGCGTTCTTTGTAACCCAAGATCACTATAGGAGGTGGGCGCGAATGCTTGGCGTTCAGTTGGACGAGGGAAGATAGTGTGCGGAGGAGAGAAGGGAACGAAGAGGTGTTGTATGTCACGTCAGCCATCCTGGTGAAGAAAAAATGCGTTCAATCAGGTATTCGAAGGATGCGTTGTTTGCGAGAAGAAACGTACAGAATGACGTCGAAACCTCCGGTTTCCACGACTTGTTGCGGGAGACTTTCCTCATTCCAGTCTAACGCGAGAGGTTTGGGCGAATCTGGAGGCTGAGTGAAATATTTAGCGTTGGAGGTTATGTTGTGGGATAGAACCGACATCGCAGATGCTGTAGATCTTCGTCAGCGAAGCATGAAGGAGTAAAAAAGCATACAGACCCAGGTCGGTCGCGAAAAATTGACCCTCATGCGTTGCCTCTCCGAGTCTTGAGGCTTTGAGAGCGGAAAGAACGATAGAGACGATGCCTGTGCCTGTACCTGTGAAGCACACCGTTAGCCTCACACATCCTGTTGACGATGGTTGAATGTACTCAACCAAGTTCAATCACGTTACAAGGGTTCGACAAAAGCGTTTCCCTTGCTTTGACAACCGCAGGCGGTCCCGCTCCAGACGGCGAGTCGTTTATCAGATCCACCAACCACGAACTCAACCCGATCCCACTGTCCCATACTTTCTAGAACAGTCAGCACCCCTGTCGTTCCAAACACAAAGCAGAACGCGATCACCTTGTCCAGGTCGAAGGAGGTTTGCTCGCGTAGCAGGTACTGCAGATCCCCAAGGCCAGCACCGAGGGAGGCGCGATAAATGCGTTCGATTTGAGTTTGTTTCGTCGGGGTTTTCTCTGGCTTTGGGGTGATTTTTATCGGCATCGAAATGACCGGGAAAGGAGTTTCTCCCGTCGAACGAATGTTTCCCAGCGAGATAGACACGTGGTGAATCGATGGAGAGGCTGATAACAATAGCCTCCAGGACTGTCCAGGCCGTGCATTTGGAGGTAGGGTGGTAGATATTTCCTTATAAGCGACGGCTTGACTCCATGTCATGAGTTTTCGAGGTTTAACTTGTATATCTTCGAGGGATTCTGTCGACGACAGCCAAGCATAGTAAATGTCCTGGGTTTTCGGGAAGAGCTCCGTTCGTAAATCGTTCGCGATTTGAGGTGTGAAACTGACAGAGCCTGATGTACTAGATGACGATGGCGGTGGCCGCAGGAAAGAGACGTAGTAAAACATCCTCGGTAGATCCGGATCGACACGCTTTCGCTTTTTAGTTTCATCAGTGAACGCCGTTCACTGATGAACTCAGGTATGCAGGATGTCACCACCGTTCTCTGAGGCGATCAGGTACCACTCAACTCTCTATTTCCGATAACAAGGGGGGAGGGTTCCCCGCCTATACTCAGGGGCCTCCGATACAGACTGACACTCCCCGGCCGCGGTTTTGCCCTCGCCTTCGCCCCCACCATGGTATTCGAAGACCCCGTTAACCGCGTTCCCGCTCGGACCCTCACAATCAGGCAGCTCATCGAGCGGAAGGATCGTTCCCCTCTGCGGCTGCTATCTCTGCTCTGCCTGGGATGCGTTCAGGTGTTCTCTCTGGGGAAAAGGGCTCGGATCTTTGGAGATCAATCAACCCCTTTCTGACGCGACCTATCCTACTCGCCCGGTCGTAGAAATACCCAAAACCTTCCCTAATTTTTTGGATTTGGACAGTCCAAAGATCTTGGTACGCTCCGAGTATGAGGAAACCGAGCAAGCTGCCTGGCTGGCACTCGCAGGCAATGTCCAGGGGTTTGTCGTCACCGGACAGCCTGGGATTGGTCCGTCACTCTCATTCCTCATCCTTGTCCACGCATCCTGACCTTTAATCAGGGAAATCCACCTTTCTGCTTTGGCTTTTCATGCGGCGACTTTCCCTCGGCCTTCCCACGGCATTGCAGTTTGAAAACACACTGCAATCCTCTTCCATGAAGGTGGCACCTGTCGAATTACAAACCTTACCGACCCCATAGTCAACCCGGAGCTGCAGTTCGATGACCCTTCCAGCAGAATTTGGGCTCTCGTTGACTCAAACCAGAACCTTAGGCTCCCTGCACCATTATTCCGCAGTCGTGGACGCTTCTTCACTGTCGTAGCGTCACATCCTTTTCAGCAGTGTTTCTGGACCGACAGAGTTCTCTCCAGAGATTTCTACATGAAGAAGTGGTCCCTTTCCGAGGTTCTTCAATCGTACGTTGCTCCACCCGCAGGTCTTTGCGATGCTCACTTGTTATGCAGCCGTCTGTTCCTAGGGTTTTCAAATGGTGGCCCTTACGAGGAACACGAGCTCAGACACCTCTATGACACATATGGGGCATCCCCTAGATCATCCCTCTATGCTCGGAATCCAGCCGAGTACAGAAAACGAGTTGTTGCGCAAGTCCTGCTACTGAAGCCTGAAGACTTGAGATACACACTGCAGTCTCCATATCTCAAATCCTCCTCCGACCTTATCATGTGCATAGAACCTTCCCCATCACGTTCCTACTCCAAAAAGGTCATTGTCTCGCCAGCTATATTATCTTGGAGTGGTATGTAGGAAACCAGTGCCCCGACTCTCAAGGCCTCTACAATAATCTCGACACAAGCCCAGTCGCGGGTTTCGACTGGTGTGACCAGCCCGCCACCAACTTTCCCCCGTAGGAACCCCTTTGTATTGAGAGCAAAGGGTCGGATGTTCAGAGCTTGAAGTCTGATGATAACTTGCTAGTGTTCCGTCATCCCATTAACACAGACACGTTTTTCTCTCCTGTACAGCCCCTGGGGCCCGTGTTCTTGTAGGGTTTCTACCGTATGCTGGAATCGAACACGAACAGCGGTCGAGAACCTCGGCTACATCTGTTCAGGAAACTTTATACATCCAAGACCACACGTGTGACCTGGGGACCGGCAACCGCGCGTGCTAATTTGAGATCGGTTTCCGTAGGGGGTATGCTCGAATCTATTCCAGCATATCCAAAGCGAGAACCTTGGATTATACACATCTATCACTCGAATCGCTGGCGATCTAACGTTATCGCTCTCGTTCGGGACAAGTCTCACCAGGTATCACTGATAGGGGATTCTTTGAGGTAATACTTCTGCGTGAATACTTGGTCCAAGTGACTGCAAAGGCATGCCCCTCCCCAACGCTCGGGATGTTGTGCATGTCGAATTTCATTGTACTCCGCGTCTTCAAGTGCCATACCTGACACTGCGCCTCAGACCACCAGAAAATCTCACGTAAAACTTGAGGTACGTCAAGTTGCGCCCGGGTTAGTTGGGGTGGGGTTCCTGCGCTCGGCGTTTCGAGGTCAAACCTCAATATTCAATCTCTGCTGTTTGAAGTATTTTCCCTCCGGTGCCCCATTACCGCATTCAAGCTTGATGCACCATCTCAAACTCCATGTTTTCAAAACGCGCATAGCATGCTGCCATTCAATGTAATTAGGTTTAGACGAACCCGAGAAAACCCGAGTGTGTGGGAATTCAGCGCGGAAGCAAATTTTCGCGGGTTCCCATGTGACCAAGGTAGGCCATGTGTCCATCATAGTATTGCCAGTATTAGTCGTGTATGCATATGCTACAGCAAAAACCTCTCTTCCTCGTTATCTGACTCCCCATCGCTCTGGTTCTCTATTAGATCCAACACCGGTAGATCTCGAACCGCGGCCTCTCCCTGCTCATCCCCCTGCTCGTGCTCGTGCTCGTGCTCGTCTCCTTCCTTTTCCTCCACTGTTTTGCCCTTGGTCTCGGGCTCGAGGTTCCTCAACCGCATCTCCACGAGGAACTCCTTGTCCCGAACGGTCTGCGACCACTTCAGGTACACCCTGTGTAGCCCCCAGACACCGCGGACGATGCCAGCACCCGCGAATATTCCAGGATAGATGCTAGTGACTGCGGGAGATGCATTAAATATTTGTGAGCGGTGGGGGCAAGATTAAAACGCACAAAGTGTCCGGTCTGTGCTGGGGTACTTGGTGATCATCTCGAGTACTCGCAGCATTACCACCGGGAAGAACAACATCGCGAATAGCCCTCCCACCGCCGGTCCGATAACTTCCTTCGTTGCTGTTATAGGGTCTGGGCGACTCCACCCGTTACGGTTGATCTATACGCCCACCGTCAGCGAGCGGCTTGGAGGTAAAAACAACCACATTCTTACCCTTTGGATCCCTTCATTCATACGGTGTGGAGCTTCGAATCCAGGAAGGCGCAGAATTATTTTCGTGTAGAACAGGCCGAGGACCCACATCTCCACCAAATTCACCTTGACCACCGTCTTGGGGTCGTAGATGAACCTGATCGGTAACAGGACGTACATCTCCATCACCAACGCTATGAGGGTCGGGATGACAATGACCAGGAAGAACGCCATGTACGAAGCTTGAGCAAACCACAACGAACTGCGTTTGGCAAGGAAGAGTGGCCACCAGGCACGAGAACCACTCTCCCTCCGCTGCCTGTGACGATCGAGACGTTCGACGGCTTGTGCAACGAGCCAGCAACCCCACAGGAGATGGAAGCCGATGACGAATGAGTATCCGTCATGGACTTCACGAGTGGTGAACAGCAGGAAGAACCTCCGACCCAACAAGACCGGCCCGGCGAGCATTCCTGCGATGGCTACACAGCAGACAGACCAGACTGCAACGATGAATGTGAAGATCCGATACTTGAAGTACGGCGGGATGTACACGACGGTGTAATCTTCGTCAACGTTGCGCTTGTTTCGTTCGGCCTCTGCGTTCTGCAGCTTGAGCAGTCTAGCCTCAACGTCGTTGATCGGTTGTCCATCTTCGGTGACCTCGACCGTAGCTCGCATGCCTCGAACGATTGCAACGTTGTCGTTGGCGGGGACTCGCCTCCACGTGCCTTCTCTCTGTGGTTTATGGGTACCAGATTCGGTTGCGTTCTTGGGCCAGAAGCGGAAGAATCCTTTCAACCCAACCTCCTCAGCCATATGTCGCCCACCGAACATATACGATGAGATGCGGAACTGCCTAGAAAGCCACCTCCACAAGATGGTACCAATCTGTCGAGCAGCTGTTCGAGGTCGAAAGTAGTGGATGGTGTAAGGAAGGATAAGGTGCATAAACACTAAATCGTATGGAATAGTTGACAATGGTTCCCTAGATTCAACCCCCAATCACGTCATTCCTTTTTTATCTTGAGCGAAAAGCACGACGCATACCTGGGCTTCCATCTGAATGGCAACAGCGACGGAGTGAACGCCTGCACGACGAAGGAAACGTTCCCCACTCCACAAACCACCACGAGCGCATACATAATCGCACTTTGGAAAAGTTTGTAAAGATGGGTAAAGGTAGGTCGCTCGAGTATATCCCTGATGGGGTGCATGTTCTGGTTTTGAGGGTCCTTAATGAACCACATCGCCCCAGAACGCATGATTTGGCGACAGCCACCGAGAAGGATAGCAAACATGTACCTGTGCGAAGAATCAGACGTAAGACCAGAGAATGGTATCAGAACAACGAACATGAACATCGTTCCAACGACCCAATGATAGAACGTTGCCGTCAAAGGAGCGTACTGCATGAACACCAGCCGAGCCTTGAGGCTGACCTCCGGGAAAAACCATATCGTACACAGATCCAGAATTACACCACAGCCCAATGGGAAGATAATCAACTCGATAATGATAAAAGTGGCGACCTATCCCAACTGCCGTTCAGTCTCATACAGTTGTGGACAGGAAGGGGAATGAAACGACCTTGACAACGAGCAACTGTTGGCGTACAGCAGTCCTCACGGCCCTTTCCGCGGTCTTGATCGTACCAACGGTCAGAATGTTCATGTAAATCGCCAGGCTGATTCCGATGATGAGATACCCGTAAACGATCGCGAAAGCCTTTTCGACCGGACCACGCCCCAAGCTCATGCGTATCCACCGGTTCCCAATCCCCTCGAGACCACTTCGGACCTCCTGACCAAAAGACGCGAAATACGGCTCGACTATCCGTCCGAGCGTACTGTCGAAACCATTGTCCAGGAACGAACTCGATGGCGTTTCGGAAGGGATCGATTCACCGGATTCAAAGGCGGAGATGAACTCTCCGAACCTACCCTGAGCAAACGAAGCCAGATCCAAGCCGTGTTGATACTGGGATGGCCCGGGTCAAAGCACGGTCCAGGTGGTAAATGGAGAAATACTCACTGTCGAGGTCAGTGCATCAGTGACATCTCTGACCCCATTTTCACCTAAGATGAAGCGGAAGAATCCGGCATCGGCAAACCTTCCACAGATTCTTAGCAGCGGTCCGACGAAGAAGAACTGAAGCCCAAGCCCAAACAAATCCACGATGGGATCGGTTAGGAATCGGATCCCTCGAATTGGCAAATGAACCAGTTGGATCATCCGCCGTGGGTTGAGCTACAAAGGTTTCGGTTAGGCTATGCGGTGATGTGATTTGGAGAAACGTACAGCGAGCAGAGCCACCGACTTTCCAAGCGTGAAGGGGAGTAAGATACTGAAACCAATAGTGGTATCGAGAATGAGAACCATTAAAGCGGCCTAGAAGCAGCAACCTGGTCAGCTTTCGAAGCTGATAGCCTGATAAACGAGGGCACGCACGTTCTGAAGGACCGTTAAAACAGGTCCCCGTAAACCGATAGCCTCCATAGCACCCTCCATATCATCGTCTAAGTTTGCTTCGATCTCCTCGTTCGCCTCTTGTACTGGCGCCACAGGGTCTGCCTGGTCATTTGCGGGTGGGTTTGCGGCACCGTTCCCTGCACCATCCTGCTGTCCAACACCGCCAGCCGCTCCTGCAAGGTTTTCGATAGCCCCAGGACGAACCTCCCGTATCCTCAGCCCAACAGGTGCACCGTCCCGAAGTATGTGTTCAAGGTCTCCCAAATCCTGGGCGTCATCATCTTCATCTTCTGAGTCCGAGAGAAGCGGATTATCGGAGTTACGGTCACGTTCTTCTATGAGGTCCAGAGTTCCATCCGAGAAATACGTTGGGAAATCCCTCGGGTCGAAATCATCGTCTAGCTTCTTTTCTGGCCTCTTCTGCCTCTCAGGAATCGGTTCCGGAGGTTCAAGTGCGCCGTTGTTATCAGCCTGACGTGCCGTGAGATCGAAAAGAGCGGCAATGCTCGCATCCCCGCCAAGGTCCGACAAATCGGTATCGGTCCCGTCGTCTTCCACGTAATCTCCTCTTTCATCCTTCGGTAACTCCTTCATCCCCTCGTACCCGTCGCGGTTTGTCTCCTTATCCACATGCCCGCTCCCCGAACCACTGGGTCCTTCCCCGACATCGACCGGTAAATCGAAGTAGTCCTGATACAACTTTGTTGACGAGTCCTCCAGTTCCTCCGGCGCAAGATACGATGCCAGACTGGGGCTTTCGGGCGCGCTACCCAGCCGTCGCTTGCCACTCGATGGGCCAGCCCCGGGCGAAGATAGAGCAATAGCTTGTGGAGATGGTATCGTCGTAGATGGCATGGGTGGGCGACGAGGGACCAATGGGTAGGGAAGGGGTGGGCCAGTGGTGGGGAGTGTAGAAGGGGGTGTTGTGGAGGGAAAGAAGGACTCCTGGCTTTGTGAACCAGGGGAGCCAAAGTTGTACTTGGGCGTGGAGGGGAGGGATGACGGACGCAGTGGGGCAGTGTCATTTGGGATTGTTCGACGGCCAAACGTGGATGTAGGAGGGATCGAGATTGGAGAAGAAGGCCGGAGATTTGGGTCGGGGAGAGGTGCATCTAGTGATGACATAGACGATAGTTCGTTCCATGTCCGAGGAAGCGTGGAGGTGAAGGTAAACTTTGGTTCCTCAGGGTCGGTCAATAGTGGACGTTTGTCAACTGGAGCGGTGACCTCTCTCCGCTTCCTCACCTCTTCATGGGCCTCCCTCAGGGTCGCATTCGAACCTGAGTAGATGCGGGAAGAGATCGCCTCAGATTTTGAGCCCTCTTCGTTAGAGTCTGAACTTGAGTCTATCGGGCTCAACGTACTCTTGAACCTGACTGAGTGTTTCGGGTCGTCTTTCTCCTTCACCCTGTCAAGACTCCCGTTGGGGCGAGTATCGCGAACCCTCCTCCGGACTGCTCGCCTGTGGATGGCTCTTTGTTGGGGTTCTGGGACAAACGCAGGTGGCACGGGTTCTGTGGGAGGTGGAGGAGTCTCGGGTCGGAGGGCGATCGGAGGAGGGGCTGGTTCATCGGGATGAGGTTCGTGTGGCTGATCGGCGTTAGGCTCGGGTGGAGGGTCATCGACCTGTGGCGGAACATCGGCATCCTCGAATACCCCAGGACGGGCATTTTGTGACACCCATTCACGCAAAAGAAATACCGCCACAAACGTGAGAACAATAAGCGAAGCGATGATCTGGCCAAGAAAGATATCTGCGGCAAGGGATTTCCAGACAGGGTGAGAGCTTATGATAGAAACCAAGCTTGTGTTGGGGTCGCTGAGGTTTGAGAAGAGTGTGAGATTGAATGCGGGACTGGGTTCCTCCCTGTCGTGAGATATCGGAGGCCGCGGGATATCAGCTATCCAGAACGCGCTGCGGGATGTCGGTGACGTGACAATAAAACAGATCGAAGGAGTGCGCACGTAACGTCCCCCACAGCAAAGTATGCTCTCCACGTCCACAAGGTTATCCAGGGTAGCACGGCCAACCAGATGCACGCGACCGACATTGCACGGACACTGAACAGCAAGATAGAGAAGAACTGCTGAACGAGCTTGCGAAGGACGAGTAGGATGGGAAGTCGTTTTGGCATATCGGATGCGTAGACTGGAGCATCCGCATATCAGCACGTTGCATTGAATGATCGGGGGCGGGGGAAATGTCACGAACCCTTGGTAAACGAGTAAGGATGCTTGCAAACATCGCAGTGTTGTTTCTTGCTATGAGCCAGCCATGTCGTTAAGCTGTGTTGCAACGGGTGGGAGTAACAAGAGTGAGCGGCAGCTGAAGCAGAGGATGGGGGTGAGGACATACCAATCCTGATGGATGTATCGAATGGTCCCGGAACATTTGCAGGGGTGAAAGAGAGGTTGATCTGGTTCGGCTGGAGCGCTGCATATACGACATGTGTCTGGTGGAAACGGTGGTCAGTACTTCTCGCTTACACACGAGGATGTTTGGGAACTGAAACATGAGCCACTGCTGACCTTGCTCTTCTTGCATCTCAACCCGCGACAGGTAACAGAGAGCGTCGGCAGCTCGGTGTGTGCTGCTTGGTGATTATAGAAAGCCAGGAGGAAGAGGAAACCGAGACCGGTTTGCGTTGATCTTTTGGACGGAAATTGGGAACACGAAGAGGTCGTGGGTGAGTGTCTCGTCACGCGTCACGCCTCCCGCTCTCAGTCAGCAATCATGGCCGCACCAAACTACGAAGAGGCTGCAGCGATTGCCACAGAATTCGTATCGAGTGCGTCCTGGGCCCAACGCAGGTTTCTCTCGGACTGACTCATCCAGGCTACTCACAGATCTCGACAACCTCCCCAGCGAGATTTCGTTCTTATTGACCGAAATACAACATATCGACGTCAGGTCTCAGGGTACGTCACACAATCACACTTTTGCTACCGACGGGATTTCCGAAACTCCTCACAGAACTCCAGCAAGAGGCCGCCAAGGAAGCTTCGCGATACATTCGTCATTCCGGTCGATCCACCCCCGGTGCTCCGCCGAACCCGAAGGACACGGCCATTCATGAGACCGTCAAGGAATATTACGCGCAGATCGAACAGCTGGCCGACGAGAAGCTCGTTTTGGCCCAAAGGGTCGTTGATCTCATTTCAAGAGCACGCGCTAAACTAGACCACGAACTGTCGAGGGTGCTCGTTCAGCAGGGCGAAGATCCCACCGTTGTTGTGACTCCAGCTCCCCCTACCATATCTGCCCCACGACGCAATGCTTTACAAGAGATCAAAGAAGCTCTGAGAACACCTCGGGAGACCACACCCGTGGTGTCCGCAATCCCTGCCCCCACTCAGCTTCCTGTAAACAAAAGTGAAGTGTTCTCTCGCAGGTTCCCTTATACCTTTACTAATGCGATGCGCAGGGAGACGAACTGGAGGGGGTACCGCGGCCGGCTCGACAGGTTATGGCAGCCCCGCACCTTCCACGGGGTACTCTGGAACCGGAACCCAGCGTTCTACCCGCCTCGCTGCGTCAGATTATAATCAAAGTGTTCGGCAATCTCCTATGCCTCATAGACAAACCCCCTCTGTGGAAGCCGAAGAAGATGGTGAGGGTGAAGAAGACGACGGCAACGAAGAAGACAAGAATTTGTATTGTTTCTGCCAGAAGCTCTCGTACGGAACCGTGAGTATCGGATATCTTTGATATCAGTATACTCGTTTACGATTGGTTGCCTTCATCAGATGGTCGGTTGCGACGACGAAGATTGCCAATACCAATGGGTGATTTCCATTCCACCACCACGTGCCCCCCCCGATCACACTAAACTCGTTTTCCAGTTCCATGTGGGCTGTGTTGGTCTCAAAGATCCTCCAGAGGGTGGTTGGTACTGTCCTGAGTGTACTGCCCGACGCGGCCAGAAACCCACAGTGGGGGCATCAAGGAAAGGAAGGAAAAAGAACCTTGGTCATTGATGTCTTCACTCGGTTCTCTTTTATGTACCCACTAATCGTTACATACTCCATTTTTCTCCGTGCGAGATGTGGTGAAGCACCTTCAAAGACGCCAACAGATGCACGTCCAGTTTGATTCGGGGTCAAAGCATGAGTGACATCGTATTAGACATATTCGGTGCTCATGTGTAAACATCTCCTAGAGGTATATGTATCGAATGGGGGACATCACAGAATCATCGACCACAGGACGACTGTCCGACTTCCCTTCCATCCATCTCGTAGCTGTATATTGTACCAATCCGACCAACTCGACGGAGGAGTTGTTGATGACAAAAAAAATAAGTCTGATGACGGCGGCGGCGGGTCAGATGACGACGACAGCCAGACCTGGACGACGAACCCCAACAAGGCACCATCGCCGAACCGAGCTCTACCACGCCCAGCGATAACATACTGCACCCAGATCAGTCCTCAAGAGTCTCGGTACAAAGATTTTGCGCGGCTCAGATGACCTCGAGCTCAAAAAATTGGTGGCATGACGACGACAACTGACCCCAATATTCGACCGGCGGGCCCCCCGACGACAGGACCGACCGACCGGGTTGGTCGGAATGGTACAGTAAATGTCCGAGGCATACGGTACAGTCCTTCCTTGGTCCGTGGGTCGTAGAACTAACGATGAATTCGTCGGGGAGGCGACTGGGAAAACCTATTCCCGGGACCAGTATGGTCTAGGGTCTTAGTGACTTTTTTAAAACAGCTCTCCGCCAAAAACCTCAATTCCGGAAAGTCCGTTACATGTCACACTGTGACGTCTCATTGTTCCGGATCCCTTTTC
>Ga0307514_10001839_pt1 | contig 23500 bp, 19 predicted proteins | sample 16_EM_MG_FD_203088 | JGI IMG/M metagenome (GOLD analysis project Ga0307514, IMG submission 203088) | Populus trichocarpa ectomycorrhiza microbial communities from riparian zone in the Pacific Northwest, United States - 16_EM | ecosystem: Host-associated > Plants > Roots > Unclassified | place...
GTATACGAAGTACTGTTTAGTCGATATGCTGTATCCAACGAATATGCCGGGAGTGGCTCTGTAATCCAGCTTCTTTCGTTTCTCTTTCGGAACGTGGACGAAAGCCAAGCATCCGAACACACGGAGATGCTTTAAAGATGGCTTCCTCCCATGCCAGGCCTCGTACGGAGTCTTGCCGACTACCGATCGCGTCGGAGTGCGGTTCTTGAGATAGACCGCCACTGAGACTGCAAAGGCCCAGTACTTCTTCGAAAGTCCGGCATCGTCCAGCATGCATCGTACGCGCTCCATGATCGTGCGGTTCGCCCGTTCGACAACTCCATTAGACTGAGGTGAATAGGGCGTAGTCGTTTCCTTTATTATGCCCTCTGATTTTAGGTATTCTGCGAATTTCTTGGAGGTATACTCACCGCCTCCATCAGTACGAAATCGCTTCACTTGCTTGCCCGACTCCTTTTCTCTAAGAGCCTTCCATTCTTTGAATTTCTCAAGGGCTTCCGACTTGTACTTCAATATGTACTCATCCGTGTGCCTCGTGGCATCGTCGATGAAGAGCAGCATATATCGACCTCCTCCGATGGCTGTTTCCAGGGGACCGCATATGTCCGAGTGCACGAGCTGCAGAGGCTCAGTGGCACGGGAGGTCGTGGGAGTAAAGGGCTTTCGAGCTAATTTGCACTTGATGCAGCTCTCGCAATTGCACTTCCCGGTCATCTTCGGAGAGTCGGAAACGACCTTCGGCAAGATCTCCAAAGCCTTTAGACCGACGTGTGCCAGGCGGCGGTGCCATAACATCCGCTTCTCTGCATTGTGCCGAGATGCATGCCCAGTCGTCTTAAGTGCCAGCAGGCAGCTGTTGTCAATATCGGTGTATTCGGTCGATTCCGGAGCTCGATCCAGAACGAAAAGCCCATCGACCTGAGGTGCCATGGCAATCAACTTGCCATGGCGATTGTAGAGGTTGAGACCGTAGTGATTCACCGGTTCAACTTTGACATCCTTATCCATGATCTGAGACTGTGAGATGAGGTTGAACGACCCCGGCAAATGCACCACTTCTTGGAGTATGATCGTTTCCGTCTTTCCATCTGGTAGTTGACAAATCAACCGAACACTTCCATATCCTGATGCAAACGATGTGACCCCATTGTATCCCTTCACCTTCTTCGTATTCGGAGGATATTTGGTGTAGGTGATGAACATTGATTGATGGCCGGAGATGTGAGTCGTGCATCCGCAATCGATCAACCAATCACTGGATGAGGCACTTGAGCTGGCCACCATCCAATAGTTCTCGATTGACGTGGTGAGAGACGAAGTAGCGGATGCTTCAGTTGATGCTTTTGCTGCAGTATCGGCAGCCTTGGGAGGATCGCCGCGCTGCTTGCTCAAGCAGTTTTCGGTGGTATGCCCTCGCCGATGGCAATGAAAGCACTTCCGGAAATCCTTCTCTTTCCTATCGTTGTCTCCCTTATTATCTCTCTTATCCCTCTTTGGACTTCTGCCGCCTTTACCGGCTTTATCGCCATTACCACCACCACCTTTGCCACCCTTCTTTGCAAAGAGCAGAGGTTCTGGAGCGAGCCCATTCTCTCTCTTGATTGCAGCTTCCTTTTCGACGAGCTTGGTGACAATCTCATCGGGCGTGGCGGTCATTGTGGCGTTTTTGTCCATCATGAGCTCCAGGAAGACTTTCCACTCGTCGTTCCTTGGGATCCCGCGAAGGAGGTAGAAGATGTGCTCCTGCTCACTCATCTTGGCGATTGACTTTGCAGAGTCCGTATCGGCAGCATCCGTGTCAGTGGTCGATGGTACTGTCGGTCCTGCGCAGAGATTGTAATCCTTGACTTTCCGATCGATTCGCGATGCGTAGTTGTCGACATCTCCACAGTCCTGTAGCTTGATGCTCCAAAGGTCTTCCCTAATCTCGAAGATGTTGAGCTTCAGCTTTGACTTGAAGGCTGATGCTAGCTTTTCCCAAAGCGTCTTCGCATCGTCGATGACCGTATATTCCGCCTGTATCCTCGGTTCCATGCGGAGTAGGATAGTCGATCTGGCAACACCATGGTGATTCATCCAGTCTTTGAAAGCGGCCTTCTCTGTAGCGCTCGCATTTGCTGCTGGCTCTTCCGGCTTGTCGTCGTATCCTTTAATGATACCATACACTTGCTTCTGCTCGAGAAGTAGTGCCATCTCGGTTGCCCATTGTGCATAGTTCGAGCCATTGAACTTGGTGATGGTGATCGTAGTTGAACTCATCTTGTATCGCAATCGTCAGTTATCGTAGTCTCTTGGACTGTACGGGTGACGTCCAGCGGCCACCGTCAGAAGTACGGCGGGGTGCGGGGTAATTACTTAGCTTGGGGAGACACTTCTCGGTGACGATGACCTCCACTCGACAAACGAAAGTGGAAGTGTTGATCGTCGGTTCCCTTTTTAGACGCAAGGGCTCATAACCTGTTGTACGGTGGCATGCGCTCGAGTAGTCGAGTGTGTGCAGGCGTATGCGAAGGTGTGTCTATTGTATCGTGTAACGAGACATGTCGCATCGACATAAGGTCGATCGATTACTAATGGTGCTAACTACAAAAGAGGCAAGTTATATCATAGTCCTTGGCATAGTGATATCCGTACTTCCAATCAGCTCAACATCAACAATCTGTTGACGTTGTGTGTGTGGCCTACCATCATACATTGCATTTATCATTGGCTGAATAACCCATGGTGTTGGACGTCGGAGATAAGTCTGCTGGCATAACATCTCACCCGGTATAAGTTGTAGAGAATAGCTTGATATGATACCTCATTGGTGTCAGTATCATGTGTAGTATTTCTTACTTAATGCAGCATCTTGTATAGCATGGTGTACGGTACTTTGTGTTAGCAACGGTTCTGGACCATCACTTCAGGTCTGGGTCCGGGTCGGAACCAAAACGTTGCCAAAATGGGTGTGCGGGTTGGCAATTCACCCGAACCATCCATTCGTGTATGGTTCAGAGGTATTCCCTCAATCAGTCTGAATTGGATGGTTTGTCAGCGGGTCGCCCAGCGGGTCCATCTCAAGATTTATAGAATGGTCTGGTTTTGATAGTGTGAAAATAGTATATTGTCAAAATCGGGTATTCAGTAGCCAGTGGGCTGTATTTTTATGATTTGCAGTTTGCGATATCAATGATTTCGGAATCCGTATAGTTTCCTTGATATGTTGTATTTCAGCCTAGAAAGGAAGTCAGTAGTTCTGTTATGAGCTCATGTATCTGCACAATGCCGCCATTACCCAATATGCAGAACCAAACATTGTTGACGGTACATTGATGCTCATTTTCATGATGGGGTAACATCTATGTCAGACACTGTTTCTGATGAAAAGGCTGCCAGGACATCATATAGAAACTATTGCCACAATGCAACACTTATATTAACCACGATGCAAGTCCACCAATCTGTGACACTCCATCACCACTCATTTTTAGGATGGGGTACCGAGCATGTTGCCTGTGTTTTCGCCCCTAAACACGTCGAATATCTCACTTATGGATGTATGCACCCAATCCCAAGTTAGATTACCCACGATGCCAGACCAAAAATTGTTGACGCTCTGTTGACGCTCATTCTCAGGATGGGGCTGTGAGCGTGTTGCATATGTTTTTGCCACGCAAGGCAGCCAATCCCTTATTAATGGATGGCTGCAACTAATTGCCACTTCAGTTACCAAAGATTCAAACCCAAAAATCATTGATGCTCCATTACTGCTCAATTTCCGAATGGGGCAGTGACCATACCATTAGCTATTTTGACTGTAGATGCAGCCAATACTTCGGTTATGCATAGCAGTAACCAATATAAAATTTAATTACCGCACTACCAAGACCAGTAAACGTTGATGCTCCTTTGACATTCATTTCAATGTATTGTCTATTTAACATCTGCCGTCATCAATAATTGCTTTCATCTGGATTTGACATTATTGATTCCCTTTCCCTCTAATCGAGACTTGGCTCTTTGGCAAAGCCAAGCCCCATAATCTTCTTGCTCTTGTCGCTCTCATTCTATTCAAATCTATACCTCTAGCCAAATAATTCAGTTTGCCTGCTATGCTTCTGTTTATTAACCAATATTCACACGCGGCTACTTAATATTCTCCCGTAATCTTTCTCGAGATGAAATTCTCAGTCAAACTGCATAAAGAACTTGGTGAACATACATTGGCTCACTCTGTTCTACTTTTTCTTGATCCCCTGATTCCTTCTTGTGCCCATTGTACCAACCATCATCAACACCGTTTCAGCCATTGTATTTGACCTCATTGTTAGCTGAATCAATCCGGGAATATTCAGTATGGTGCACACATGCCACTGCTGTTCCATATCTGAATTCCTGACGCCATTGGCAAGCTGTATCTCAGATTCATTGTCCCCCTCCCTGTCGTCTTCGATGTCATGTGGATAAGGCAAGTCCCCATTCCAGTCAAGCCAATTTCGGTGTCCGAAATGTTTTCAGGCAAAGTATCATCCTCACTGCAGGCAAGATGGTGGTCGATTCATTTCATTCAGCGGACATTGAATAATTGAGTTCGTGCTCCAGGGTGGGTTTTTGCAGATGAACCTGCTGGTACAGGTGATATTCCCAACAATTTAAAAGCATCTGCACCATCATGTTGAAAGTATGACCATGATGTTTTGACTATCTTTTCAGTATCTGAAATGTATTCTACGGCAGTCATGTCCTGGTTTTGAGCTCGAGATTCATTCTGTTTAGCATGTAGGTTTTGGCTGCCCTGCCACATCTCCAAAACGTTGTGGACCTTGGCCATTTTGGGCAATTTCTTTTGCTCTACCTCTCTCTCCATTTCTAGGTCATTATCAGTATTCATCATATTCAATGCGAGGTCATCGCTGGCGAATAACCGGTTATTGGCTCGAGCACACTGCCTTTCTCCAACTGTTTTGTGCTGGGTCCGACCTGCGGGTGTGACTGCCATCTGCCGATCACATCTCGCCCAAAGGAAAAGCTGGCCTCCACTTCCACAACATGTGCTGCGATAGACAATCTGTCGCGTTCCACATTAGAGAGATTGGCGTACTTGGAGTGCATTTCCACTAGCTGTCACTACAAGTCCAGGATAGCAAAGATCAACAATGTACTGCTAGTCTCGATAGGGTCAGAGTGGTAATCGTTATCACTCGGATTAATTTGCCCTCAGTATTGTGGTTCTTTAGGCAGTTGATTGAAATTGAGGTTGGTGGCAGTCAGTAGTCATGCTGCGCGATCGCTTCACCTGGGCCTCTTTTTGGCCACATTTTCAGGCATTAAGTATTCTTCATCATTAGTGGGCAAATCATATGGATCATAAGATAAATGACATGATCTTGAAGCGATTGTGGCAGAGAAAAGGTTGTCGGGCAGTACACTTGTGAGTTTAGTGCCAGGCAAACGCCGATGTTTTGTTTAGGATTCATTCTCTATATACTTCAGAAATGCCTCCTGGTATTGGGTAGAATAAGAAGTCTTGTCCCTAGGATTAATATTCATTCCCTTCTCCCACTTCCTAAATGATCGCAACTTCCAGATCGGATCAAAAATATGTGCTCAAATGAGAAGCATACCTGTCATGGGAGGAACAATAGTATGATATTTGCACAGCTTCTGGCGTGCAAACTTCACAGCGAAGGTTAAGTGATCCTTTGATTACTTCTTTCTCTTGGCAAAGCTTGCATAACGCCATCCAGATGATCAAACATGTCATGCGATACAGTGATCACATGATGCAGAGTATCTGTATGCCATTTTGATATTCACAGCGTCCAGTACTGGAATGACCGTAACACTTCTGTGACGTACTTGACAATAGTCCATTCATTCTGCGTTGAGAAGAGCAACCGGTGTGGTGGGAAAACGGCTCCCACCACTACAAAGCCACGCATTTGAGTGGGTACGTGACTGGGTTAGGGTTATCGCGGCTCTACATCACGCCATCGACAAGGTTGAAAAACCTTCGCTGGACGGCATCCGAGACAACCACGATCCAGACAGACCAATCACGCACCAATCATCATCTCATCTCTTTCCTTCTTCTCTCTTTTGTTTCTTAGTTTCTAGCCAATCAACTATCTCGCTGCAGCTACTCCCTCCCTACGCTCCTCGAAACGAAACCTCCATTTTCGTAGCTTCCTACGGAAGCTACAGTGCGATCTCCTGATCCGGGATTTCCGCCACACCGGTAATCACTGAATTTTGGATTCTTGAGCCACTTGCATGTGAATTCTCATACTCGGTAAGCCCACTGAAACAACTCCATTGCCGAATTCCGCTGTGTCTTCACATACATAATAGGTACTACCACAATTCATACATTGGCGTGTTGACAGTCAATGAACTCGTTTTGATGATCAGGTGCCAGCAACATCAATTCGGCAAGCATGCTCTGCTATAGAATAGTCAGTTTCAGAACTTTCAAAATATGTTGAAATACATACTATCTCAATTATCATTGCTAAACCTGGCCGCAAGGCGGACACTTTGTCGGTTCAAGCATCGCTTTCGTTTCAAAGTCTTTAACTCTTTCCAATATCAATACTTTCATTCTCTCCAAATTGCTACTCGCACTCATGGGTTTCCCACGACTTAGTGCAGCCGTTTTCACCCAGACTACTGATGAATGCACCTCCAGTCAGCTGAATGATGTGCGCCATGCATGGTATGTGGTTTCTCAATGCCGGCCACTCGATTCATCAGCAAAATGTAAGTCAGTCTGGACGCAACACGCAATCCTCCGAGACACCCTGGGCGACCTCAGCAGTGTTTCTAAGTACTTCTTGATGCTCCCAGACCCCCCTGGAGCTAAGCAAGGTGCTCTCAGACTCTGCAAGAGCATTCTCAGGTGCTCCAGAAAGCACCTGCAGTTATGGAGTTGCATTCAAGATGCTACAGGATTTAATTTGCAGAATAGTCAAATGTAAGAGCTACTGAGACCGCTGTGCAGATCTGAGGGAGACTTCGAGAGATGCTGAGACAGCTGCACAGCTTTACGGGATACTTCGAAAGCAGCCGAGACCGCTGCACAGCATCTATGGAAGACTTGGTGCTGTATTCCCACAGCTGTGGTTCTTCCATAACCACAAGGCATATCGTCTTATCATATTTGTCTTTGTTACATCATAATATGACATGCATTATTTAAGTCTTGCTATATATATACATACGGTCAATCTGGCCACATATGGTACTGAAGTATAATCGGACGAGCACCGGGACATGCCCATTGAGCAGCCAAATGGAATTCATGAGAATGAGCAGTTCTGGTTCAAGGAGGGTAGGAATCGGGTGACAAGATATGATACTACCTGTCGTTCATGATGTCAGTAAGTGAGTGGATCCACGAAATCTGGGACTGAGCGAGTGAGACCAAACGTTGGGGAAGGTAGACGGTGTATTTTCATTGAATGATAAAATGAGATGGAAATGAGATGATGTCTATGTACTCCACGGTCTGCCAAATATAGACTCCCGATCACTCTCTCCACCTCCATGACCCCTGAATTTCAATGAACCCACCATCGCGCCGTTGAATATTTACTTGGAGGCTGTGATTGAGCCTGTTTGGAGATGCACTTGGAGACTCCCATCGAGTGAACTCGGAGATGCCCTTGGAGACTGGGGTCGAGCGAGTTTGTAGATGTACTTGGAGACTGAGAGATCGAGTGTACTCTGAGATGCACATGGAGGCCATGATTGAGCGAGTTTGAAGATACACTTGGAGGCCAAGATCGAGTGAATGAATAGATGCACTTGGAAGCCGTGATTCACCGTGTTGGTAGTTATGCTTGGCGGCCATGATCGAACAAGATTGGAGGAGCACTTATAAGCGGTTGATGTAGAAGAAATTGATCTGAAGCCAGTCAATCTGGAGGCAGTCAATCTGGAGGCAGTGAATCTGGAGGCAGTGAATCTGGAGGTAGTGAATCTGGAGGCAGTTGATCAGAAGACAGTGAGTCTGGAGGCAGTGAATCTGGAGCCGGTAAGATCGGGAGTCATGTGCTATGGAAGCTGTGACTGTATTGATTGGTTAACGCGTAATTGTGGGAATGTGGAGAATTGAGTACATCAGGATCCACTGAGAGCTGAGAGACTGGCTGGGAGCGGAAGATACTTGTTTGTGGGATAATGCAGTACACGGTGTATGCAGTACTCAGTGTATGCTGTACTCGGTGTATGCTGTACTCGGTGTATGCTGTACTCGGTGTATGCTGTACTCGGTGTATGCTGTACTCAGTGTATGCTGTACTTGGTGTACAATGTACTCGGTGTTAACTATTGATCATGGCATGGAGAGATACAGAGGGATGACTGAACTGCATGTTCTTAGGTGATGGTAGAGTTGAGGACGAGAAGGAGAGAGATGAGAAGAGATGCGGCAAACCATGATAAGAAACTGGGACTTGGAGAATTTCGTGTCAGAGTCAATGTGATATTCCTGATACAGTAGGTACGAATCCCGAGCCGGTATGTCATTGCACCGATACGAGGTCTTCGCGACCTAATCGGACATATTGTACCCCTGATTTGTCATATCCGCTCGTATCCTCCATATCGTTCTCATTTTCATCCCCCATCTCTCTCTCTCTCGTCTATAACTCTACATCATCGCAGAATACTAAGTTAAGTCATCAGTCTCTATCTCCATGTCATGATTATGAGTTGACACCGAGTACAGCATACACCGAGTACAGCATACACCGAGTACAGCATACACTGAGTACAGCATCAACGCAATATAGTTTGTCTTCTTTTTATTCACATAAGTACTAGTTGATCACTGAATGTAGCTTCAGCTCCCGGTGTGCCTCCCTACACGATCGACCACGATCAAACCAACTGTACATGAGGGCTGAAATGTAAATTCACCTTGTCACAGTCCCACGGTTGCGAGTTACCTACCTGATGAAGAGAGTGTCAGAACCTGCCATGCCATCCAGCGACCGCCTGCAAGTACTCTTCCAGACTAACTCAATTACGGTCTTCAAGTTCGCACGATCATGGCCTCCTGGTGCATCTCCAAACTCGCTCAAGTGCAGCATCCAAACTCGCTAGATCGTGGCCTCCAAGTATATCTCCAAACTCGCTTGAATACGGCGTCCAAGTGCATCTTCAAACTCGGTTGATTACAGCCTCCAAACTGCTTGATCATCACCTCCAACTACAATATCTCCAAACTCGCTTGATCACGGCTTCGAAGTGCATCTCCAAACTTGCTCAATCACGGTCTCCAAGTGTATCTCCAACCTCACTCGATCATGGCCTCGGAGTGTGTCACTGAGTTCACTCGATGGTCAGTTTCAGGCGCACCCTGAATTGCTCTCAAGCACCGCCTGCAGCCAGTTCTGATATACTGTGTAGATGGATAGCTATATAGCTCAATAGATATATGGATGAGAATACAAACTGAAGACATGAGTTTTGAAAATTGTTGAACAATAAGTAGTAGCTATGATTTCCAGGTACACCACATCAACAAAATGTATTTCGGTCCAGAAGCTATATGCAAACCTCCCAGGCACTCCGGTAGCCCTCACCAGTGCTTCTAAGTACTTCCAGTTGCACCTAGCCCCCCCTGGAGCTTTGCAAAGTGCTCTCAGACTCTGCAAGAGCATTCTCACGTGCTCTTGGGATCGCCTGCAGAGATGGAGGTGCATTCAGGATGCTACGAGATTTGACTATGAGGATAGTAAAATGTTAAAGCTGCTGAGACCGGCTGCGCAGATCTGCAGGAGAGTTCAAATGCAGCTGAAACCTCTGCACAAGCTCTGCGGGAGACTTGGTGCCGTAATATGTAACTTTCTCTATATATATACAGAAGGAGATACAGGGATATCAGAGATGGACTCAGCGACAGGCAGTATATAGTTGAGCGACCCCGGGGTAGATACACATCAACTCATCATATGCAATACACACTCTATCTTTCCAAGCTCTTGGTTTCATGCACTCTTGCCGAGCTTCTTACATCCACGCAATTTGTGTGGGTCATCATGACTGGGTATCCCTTCATATCACCTCACCCTCTTCTTACGCTTCTCGAGGTAGAACGGCTCTTTCCCATGAATTCCCTTCTGATGCCATACAAGGTGCGGCAGAGTGTTGATGATGGGCTGTCTGCTTTTTAGCTCCTCCGTTTCACCACAGTGTAATCGATTGAACTGAGAAATGCACTCCCAGGCCGTAATCAAGCAATTTTGGAGATGCACTTGGAGGCCGGGATCGAGCGAGTTAGGAGATGCACTTGGAGGCCGTAATGGTGCGAACATGGAGGTTTTGATCGTGCGAGGTTAGAGATACACTTGGAGGTTGTGACCGAGCGAGTTAGGAGATGCACTTGGAGGCCATGATCGAGCGAGTTTGGAGATGTACTTGGAGGCTGTGATTGAACGAGTTAGGAGATGTACTTGGAGGCCATAATCAAGCGAGTTTGGAGATGCATTTGGAGGACGTAATTGTGCGAACTTGGAGGCCGTAATCGTGCAAGTTGAGAGATACAGTTGGAGGCTGTAATCATGCGAGACCGGAGATGCACATGGAGGCCATGATTGGAGGAGTTTGGAGATGCACTTGGAGGCCACGATCGCTATTAATTGAAGAAGTACCAGATGGTGGTCAATCTGGAGGCGGTAGTTTGGGAGGGAGGCGCGACAGGAGCTGAGACTCTATTCATTGGTTAACTTGAGATTGTGCAAAAGTAGAGAATTGAGTAGAACATGGTCTGCCGAAGGATGAGAGACAGGCTGGGAGCGGGAGACAGTCTATCCTGGGATGATGCAGTACATGGTGTATGCGGTACTCAGTGTATACTGTACTCGGTATTAAGTCCTCATCATGGTGTGGAGAGATAGTGAGGGATGACTTAACTTCGTGTTCTTAGGTGATGGTAGAATTGAGGGCAAGAAAGAGAGAGATGAAAAGGTATGGGGGAAATCATCATGAGAAACTGGGACGTAGAAGAATTTCATGTGCAGGTCAATTTACCATGCCCGATATGGCAGGTACGAGTCGCGATCCAGTATGCAGTTGCACGGATACGAGGTCTTCCCAACCCAATCAGGCAAGGCGTACCCCTGATTTTGCATATCTGCTCATAATCCTCCACATCATTCTCATCTTGATTCTCATCTCTCTCTTTCTTGTCCACAACCCTACTATCATCGCTGAATACAAAGTTAAGTCATCCCTCTCTATCTCTCCATGTCATGATCATGAGTTGACACCAAGTATAGTATACACCGAGTACAGCATACACCGAGTACAGCATCCACCGAGTACAGCATCCAGCCAAGATTGGTTGTCTTTCTTTCATTCCCATGATTACAAGTTGACCCCTAAATGTAGCTTCAGCATCCGGCATGCCTCCCTACATAATTAACCGCCATCAGCCAGCTCTCCATGAGAGCTGACAGGTAAAGTCACCTTGTCACATTCCCACGGTTGCGAGTTAACCAACTGATGAATATTATCTCAGCACCCGGCACGCTGTCCATTGACTGCCTCCCAGTACTCGTTCAAACTCTCTCAATTATGGCCTCCAAATTCGCTTGATCACGGCCTCCAAGTGTATCTCAAAACTCGCTCGATTATGACCTCCAAGTTTGCATGATCATGGCCTCCAAGTGCATATCTCCAAACTGGCTCAATCACGGCCTCAAAGTGCATCTCCAAACTTGCTCGATAGCAGCCTCCAAGTTGCACGATCATGGCCTCCAAGTGCATCTACACATATGCATGATCACGGCCTCCACATGCATCTCCAATCTCGCTTTATCATGGCCTCCAAGTGTATCTCCAAACTCGCTTGATTACAGCATCCAAGTTCGCATGATCATGGCCTCCAATTTCATCTCCATACTCGCTCAATCACGGCCTCCAAGTGCATCTCGAAACTCGCTCGGTCATGGCCTCAAAGTGTACCTCTGAGTACACTCGATCCTCATTTGCAGGCGCACCTCGAATTGCTCTCAAGCACCCCCTGCTGCCAGTCCAGATATACCGTCTGTTGATGGGTAGCTATATAGATACATAGAGGAGAATACAAGCTGAATACATGAGTTTTAAATATCGTTGAACGATAAGTAGTAGCTATGATTTCCAGGTGCACCAGCAGCATTCCCAAAGAAGATGTTGTTTTCCCAGACTGCTTTACTGTGATTCGAGGTGCTCCCAGACTTGTTGCAGGCGCACCCAGGTTTGTTGCTGGTGCTCCCAGGTTGATTGCCAGTGCTCCCAGGTTTGTTGCCGGTGTTCCCAGGTTTGTTGCCGGTGCTCCCAGATTTGTTACCGGTGCTCCCAGATTTGTTGCCGGTGCTCTCAGGGTTGTTGCCAGCGCTCCCAGGACCTCCCATTGTTGTTGTCAGTGCTCCCAGTTACTCTGATGGCTGGCAGGAATGCCTTTCCAGGGTCTCATATTCTCCTGAAATTGACGCATCCAAATTTACACTCTACAACCTCTCAGACACTCCTGAAGGTGTCTAGTGACCAAAATTCATTTTGCTGCTGTACTTGCAGTGCTTGTTGTACAATCCAGTTGCTTTGCCATACGCATTCGCCCCCGCATTTTCCACTCCAACTACCTGCCTATGAGCCATTGTCTTGGTTGGATCAGGGGTACATGTGAGATCCAGCTGCTGAGGTTCTATAGGTTCTTTGTAGGGAGCATCTTCAGGTGGTGTTGCACCTGGTACATGGTCTATCAGTAGATTATTAATTGACAGCATCTCAATGGCCATTCAGGTGCACCTTCTGTAGTCTAACCATGATTGCCCAGGGTGATCCCATCTGGCAGGTGGTAGCATCCAGTTGGGTAATAACCCATCGTTCATTGATATTGGGTGCTATTGATAATCGTGAGGTTCCAGTCAGTTCCAGTTGAATAATTTCTGTTTCCAGATTAACCAATTGACATGTTTCCAGAGGGTGTAGACCATATTTGAGAAACGCTCAGGGTTCTGACGAATCTCAATGATGCGTTAGGGGGTATGGTTTGTTGCTGAATTCAACCCTCAGGGATATGGTGTGAATGCAAGGTTAGCAAATCATTTTCAAAGCTGCTCAGATTAGCGTATCACTTTCAAAGCTGCATCACACCCCACCAAATGTAGAGGAGGGATAAAACAAAGTCATCTCACTATCAGTTATCTTCACAAACTAGGATAATATCGATCAAATTCCATACAATGATGCTGTACATTATCTACTGAAAATCGTTAACACAGAAAGTTTCTTTTGTCATCACTGTGATCAACTTTTAATACTGTTCATCAGGTGCTCCTATGATTGACCTTACTGTATACTACGTCATTGCGGCATTGTACAGTTGATGTCTACACTCCAGCCTCAAGCAGTGGATAACATCACCTTAATACAGTGAATAGGTAACTGTCCTACCTAGCTGTATGCCCGCTGAGTAATTATTGAGGACTGATAGACTGGTTGGATGGTTTTGTTGGTAACAATCCTTGACTGGTAGGTGGATCCTGAGGAGACAACAAAGTTTGCACAAAGAGCTCAAAAGGGAGCAGTAGCTGTTGCTGCTTGACTAACTGGCCTCATGTTGAATGAAGTAGTAGGTCATACACAGACATTATGAGTGTAAAATGCCTGTTCATGCTAACCTTCCAACCGGATATAGTTCTTGTTGGTTTGCTTGAGATATCATGTTGTATCCCTTCAATGACCTTTACAGTCATGAACCGAACAAACGTGAGCTTCTATCCAAGATGCTAGTATACGAATTTGAGCATATAACAAAGAAAGGCAGAATATGTGTGATTATGATCTCTGTTTCTCAGCCGGAATTCATGGGATCAAAGGTGGAGCGCAACACCACTGTTCATTACAAGTATGATGGATATAAGAGGCCATCATTCCTCCAAAGGTCACTGCTACCATCAATATTCTCAACTCTACTCTGCGACATTCAAAATCACCAATTGAATTGATAATTTGTTTACCACCATCTTTTTTTAACTTACAATGTCGACAAACTGATCTCCACTGAAGACGACCAATGTGGCTTAAACAGGTGGGCTGTTTGGCTCACAACAAAGCCCAGAGAACAATGTGGGAGCATCAGATAATAATGCTGGAAATACAGCAAGCAAAGACACTCAATTTGTGCAACCCACATATCAAATTCATTCACCACCGGGGTATAGTTATCCGCCTTCGCAGACATCTTTTCCAAGCGCTCCCCAGTTCTACCACCCTTCCCCATTCAACACGACACCAAGCTCACAACTAAGCTCTGGTGCAACCCGAGAATTTCCAAGTTATGGGCTATTGTGGCAAGGATACGACTTCCTGCAAGCAGGTTATGGTGGACCTCAAATGTTCCCCCCTCAGCAATTCACAGGACAGGGGCTGTTATCTCCAGGTGCCCCACCAGTGCCTCCAGTGCTGCCTGGAATCAAACTAGTGATTCATCTTATATCCTAGGCCTCTACTCCATACAGACAAGCTGCTGGCACACCTGGGAGACCCCCCATTAACCTCCCAATAAAACAATCTCAGCCGGCTGCAGAACTGCGCAGGACAGATGTTGCAGGGATTGCGGATTTGCCCCCATTACGAAAGATTGCATAGAATGAATCCGGTGCAGATTATTAGAGCGATGATTTGTCAGGCTTGAGCGGGGCCAATGGCAATGCCCCAATCAGTTTGAAGCAAACGGAATTCTCCTTGAAACAATTCGCCAACAGAATGGGGCAGCCCAACTTGAGTATGTTCAATAAGGGGATAAAAGTATGGGTGGCCTGGTTTCTGGAGAAGAATCATCACTCAATTATCCCAGAACAGAACAGTTTGAAACAGCTACGAGATGAATGTCTGCACTCGGAGATGGTGGCTGCAGATTTTTTGGAGACTATCAGAAACTGGCTGGCTCTGAAGAATTTTGATAATGCCGAATGGATTGGGCAAAAGTAGATTGAGATGTTTCTGAAGAATTATGCAGATGAGATTTGGGAGAGAAGAAATAAAGCAAGGCGACTCAACTAGTGACCTGCGACGGATTAGGGAGAGCGCGTAGGGTCATAACAGTCAGAAGTAACACTCCAGAGATGCAAAATACAACTGTCATGGTTGTTATTCATTGAGTGCCGGATTGCAACAATGACCAGACATCCTGCAATCAACTCCAAGCTGCGTATACAGATGTGAGGCACAGGGGCGAGCTAGTTGATTTCATTGGAAACAATTGTTGCCCAAAAGAACCCTGCTGTCTGACTGCGATATACAAATGCAACTTGAAGCAGGAAGAATTTGACAAAGAGTTTATGAAATCATACGCACCCGGGCAAATGATTAATGAACCTCTATATGGTCAGATCTCATACAACAGTTCCTTTTGAAATACCTTCAAGTTGAAACTGGGACACAATGTGAAACTAGTTTTGGTAGAAATGCAGACTGCGACAGGGAAGGAGATTGCGAAGCATGTATTGAGACGGCCTAGGTCATCCCCACTAGCCTTTTTACGGTAAGTTATGCCCACTGCTAATCAGGATACCTATAATACAGAGAGATCCGACGAAAATGAAAGAGTGGTGGATAAGAAGGCAGTCGGGAAAGAGATTGATAGTATGAATGTAAGATTTGATTGAGTGAATAGAATGGATTATATTCCGCATATTATTTGGTCCAAATCTTCGTCTGTAAAATACCTAACATTGTGATGATTTTCAGGAGCGCCTGAGTATGAGCCAATCTGTCCAACATACCTCGGAGCAACTGAAAGAGATCATTCTGGATGAAATGAACGCTGACCAAGGTGCAAGAGAGGTTCGGGAGCAAGTGGATGGCACGGAGGTCCTCGAGCCACATCATACCATTTCAGTATTCCGTACTGTTCTGAACACAATCAACAACGAATTTGAATATGAGTGCCTTGATGAGACGGTCAGGCTGCTGAATGCCCATGCAATTCACCAATCGATAGACTGTGTTCCAGGCCACAAATATTCAATTCCACGCCTGCCCACAACTAGGTTTCTGCCGCACCAGTTTGGGCCATCCGGTTCATTGTGAGCAGATGGGTTTGCGATGCTGTGATATGAGAAGCACTGGTGGCGGATGAAATGGGTCCTGGAAAGACTTTCACCTCGGTTGCTGCAGTAATGCTTTGCGAATTGGTGACTGAGAAAGTTGTAATGGGGTTGCAACTGTCCATTTTATGGGGGAATACCCTTGAAGAATAGGTCATTTAGGCACCCAATGACTTTCCAGTCATTGTTGGTGAAGAACGTGAGTGGTATCTGCTCCAGAGATTGAATTCTATGCCCCGCCATCTGTTGGAGATACAGACCACACCACCTCATGGACATCCAGCACTTATATAGGCCCATCAACCATTCATGGTGGTTACAATGGCCGTAGTGGCAGAGACCTTCAAGACTGTCATTAATCAGATGACACATGGCACCGATTTCAAACTTGTCATCTTGTTGTACGCCGAAAATGCGAATCTCACACACAAGAATCTGAATACCAGTATTGATGAGCCGGAAAACTGATGGAATTTCCACCTTGTGTCATATTACCTTAACATCTGGAGCGAAACCATCAAGCAATAGCCAGCTCTCATATTGGACATGGAGTTGTGGGATTTTTGATCAGCCCCATCGGTACAAGACGAAAAATGGCGTCAGCTGGGGAATTCCAAAGACTGCAAGAATTGGATTCAAACCTCAAGTCACTGCAATGCCGGAATTCCATTCACACTATGACCTGTGTTTTCAGACGATGTGGCTGGTTTCAGGTGCGACTGAATATCCAGAGGATGATGCTGTGATGGAAAAGCACAGTGCCAATGCACTGTAATCCGCTGTGACGAGTTTGATGAATGCCATCTGCACTGAAGACGAAGACTCTCAACAGGAGTCAGCACACTGAATGTTACAGATTGCAGAGCCCTGGACAATCAGAAGGGTTGTCAGAATTGAAACTCGCGAATGGAATACCACTTGTTTGGATACCGAAGGAGAATGGACACCACCTTGTTCTCAAATGGACTGAGGACGAGCAAGCGAAACTAAAGACCCTTGTGGAGAGATACACTTCATGGGGTGCTTCTGGAGCGTGGGGAGTATATAGATGGTGGCTAGTATGTACCTCATTACTATTGGACAGCTCCAAGGATGTGAATGACTTTTCCGGATAATCGTACGATGAATGGCCACTCGATTCTTGGGTGGATTCTCCAATGTTCCGATGGCTAAGATTGACAGTTCTGCCAATGATTGTCAACTAATCTGCAGAGTATCACAACCCTGATAAAGAGGAAGCATAAAATGAAGCGCTTCTGTGCGAGCCTGAAAGTAATCAAAGCTCCTTGCCTTGTGCACCTCCTCCTTAAATGGCCATGTTATGTTGTCCTCTGCCAGAGCAGGTTAGTCATTTGAAGTGGTGGCTAACAAAGTTTTTTCCAGATCGTTTGAGTATATTCTACATGTATTCAGAAATGGGCCATGATGAGTGTATACAAATGCAGCTCAAATTCCAAGATTCGCCAAATCCCTCTGTGTTTGTAACTACACCCAAAGTGGGTGGGACAGGCCTCAATCTCACAGCAGCAAACCATGCGGTGATAATTCAGAAGTTCTAGGTATTGAATGAGCAGCACCAGGCATTTGCACGGGATGTCCAATTGGGGCAAAACAGTGTTCCACAAACATGGCAATTGAACACAGGACCCAATGGTTATGATAACAGAGCAAGTAATCTCCACCAGCTCTCTAGAGTGATTCAAATGAGAGTCCTACATGGTCTGATGAGCCAACCAAACATTAACACAAGGATGATATAAGGAATTCTGGAGATTCAGCTGGACTATAAAAAGAAGCTTACAGGGCCTGGAGATCTCGTGCCATCAGATGGTGAGGATGAACGATAAGTCTCAGAGCAGTGAAATCAAGGTACACCTCTTTAAACGTTCACCCAATACAATCTCACCAACTGATGCAAAATAGTCAAATGGTATGCAGAATAAGGCGCAATTGAAGAGTCCAGGAGATTTGGTTAGAGTTAGATTCCAATTCAGATTAGTTTCATTATAGTGATGAATCTGAGATCATGTCAATGGTGAACAGATATCTGGTAAACTGAATCATAGCCTCATTTGGATGTACCAATATGTGATGAAAAGCAGGTGTGCCAGTATAATGGTGGACTAAGTGAAATTTGGCGGTGCAGTATATTCTCTTGTGAGAATCAGTCAAAGCTGCAGTCACTGCAGATCTTCATCCTATATTGACCTTGTTGAATTGTCAGACCAAAACCTGCTAACGAGATCTGTGTTTTCAGATGCATCTGAACCTCCAAGTTTGATTTCAATTATTCATCGCTTGTCTATTTCAGGCGCACCGGATACTAGAGTCACGAAAGAATTCAGGATATTCTCTGAACGAACAATGTTAAATAATTTACAGTTAATTGCACAAGATAATCGCTATCAACTTCTCGACTCTCCTGAGACAGATCCAGTACAGTATGTCTCTAATCAACCAGGGATAGCAGAGATGTCTAAGCAACATCGAGTTGATGTATCGTATCCTGAGACATGCCTCCCATATTCCAGCCTGGCCCGAAGCATACAGCCGAGTCTTATCTTGCTCAGGAATGATGTTGAGGCACACATCAAAGGCACTACGCTGTCGAGTTTGATGGTCTCAGATTTGACACTGAATGCATATTCTATACACCTGCCAATTTTGATATGCCGCCACTCATTATTCACATGTAATCTTACTCCAGACACTCCTCTGAACAGTGTATACCCACTTCGCATTACCGTTGAACACTTCTTTTTGCTCCATTGGAAGCATATTTTCTTCCTTCCTGAATGCTTTTAATCTGTGGCTGCCAGCACACACTGAGTGTCATCTTTCAGACACCAAATTTTTAGGTGCAGGCGTCACTAATCCGGCTCAGCCGCCCCAAATATGGGAATCTTTGCTTGATCAGTATGTGAAGGCTACAGTTTTAATGCAATAACTCTGACGCTCCCTGTCAACTTATCCGTTGGAGGAAGGTTTCCACAACACGTTTACCATAGCTGCACAGCCCTGGGTGATATGTAACAACACTTATCTAGATTTTGTGTTAGCAGTATATTCGGATCTTACATTTCCAAGATCCTAAAATTGATCCTGTCGTTTGGTCTCCATCATCGAGCTGCAGCTTGAGAGAGTAAACCTCATATGACAGCTTCTACTCAGCGATTCTCCACATGACCGGCACTTCCCGCTCACTTGTATACCACACTTCCTCGAATCGGCTTGAATTCATAATGCTTCTAATGCAGGTGTAACTACATTATGACTAAATTGTTTGTTTGGGTTGCCAAAAACCGGATCTTAAAATGGATTATGTCAACCGATATCCATCAAGAGAGCTCAAAGAAACTGAATCTGAATGCCAGTTTCTGCTGCGCGGCTCAATGGGTGACCGGCAAGCTCCCACCCACTACTTCCCTTAAACGCCTGAAGTTTGTTACTAATCATCAACAGACAATAACTGATTTCCGCCAACTTCCAATCCCAAGAGTGCATGAAGAACAAATCGCTATGAAAGCTCGAGTTAAGAAAAGGCGGTGTCTGAGAGTACAAGTAATTGCCAAAGTAAGGCAAGCATACAATCCCAGCTATTACATTACATTGAATTCTAAATGCCAACTCAATGCTCACTGCACCTTAATTGGCAGGAACTGCATGCTGTTATTCGTCTTTCTGCTGTCGGATGAAGCCTCATGACACATTCATATCGTTCTTATGTACTGCTTTGAACCCCAATAGTAATGTTAAGTCAACATTGTAGTATTGAGACTCATAATGAGTTTGTGATTAAATGATGTGGTGTTTACAAGTTATTATGCGGAACATCTGAATGTGAGTAACAATACATGACCCATTCCCTAGCAATCTTCGCATTGACAACAACTGGAATCGATCAATTTATCCCTGAATCTTCATCCTAACTTTTGTTGTTCTTTCAATATGTTGAATCTCTCCTTTGTAAACCCAAATCCTCCATCTTCTCCTACACTAACTGCAAACAAATTGTAATTCAGCAGAGTCAAACCGCTGAAAGTGAAGTGCGGCACACAACATTGTCTAATCAGCTGCCATATTTTCTGCAGAATACCGAAACAACAGAATATCATGAAATAGGGTGTCCTTCCAACTGGTATACCGCATTCAGAGATTTATATTTATCCACTATCAGCAACAAACTCAGTTTGAATCCATGTAACTTCAACTGTTGCCACTCACCAAGGTCCCAACTGTATCCTTCATCAAAGTCCTGCAAGATTCTTCAAGACACCAACCATTCTGTGCCACACAGTCACCTCTCATATGCTCGAACTAGAGGCATCATGAACTACCTTTGGCAAAGTCATATGGAGGGGCAATCATGATCAACCCATTTCTCAGTACCCCATATGTCCGGTCCTGAGAGTTAGTTAGGGATACAACTATGTCAATATCTTGAGTTCTTCAGGTGCGTCTAGTTCAATTTTAGGTATGTTGGCTTATACCAACCTCCAATTCTTGCATCAATAGCATCTTTCAATATGAGTGCTAACATTCGGGAATTGGGGGCATGAAGAATTCATCTAATCCGGTGCACCTGACACTTCCTAAATCTCAACAAAGATCTAGCAGCACCAATATAAATATGAACCGCTGACATGTCTTCCGGACTCTTTCCACACACGCCTCAAATTGCATCCTCCTCGGCTGAGCGTTACTTTTGCCAGCCACATCTTGAATTACATCCTCCTAGGCCATGTGTTACTTTGTTGCCCTGTTTTCCCGTTAATCTCTTATACTTCCTACTATATTTACCCTTATATACTTCTTGCTATATTCCCAACTTCACTTCCTCAATCATGGAACCTACAGCCAGCCACGTGAGGAATCACTATTCTCAGCAGAATTAAGAAGCACACCGTCAGAGAGCACTTGCAAGTGCATTCATGAATACAGCCAATCTTCATTGCCAATCAAATGTTTGAACTTCCAACCCAGCTTTCGAGTACAGTGTTGGAAAAAGCTAATTTCCACGCTGGAATTCTGATGAAGCAGGACAATGACGATACCGATTGGAAGATCAGCAATATTGCAAGTGAAGACCCTGGAGTGTCGACATTGTCATCCAATATTGAAGATGACGATTTGGACAACCGGCAGGTAGTCCTACATCTGGACCAGGTGCCCCATGATAACACAATACAAACTACAAAGGTTCCACTACCAAAGTAACGGAGCCATGCCAATACTGTTATTGCCCACACTCATCAGCAAAATGTAATTCAGTCCGGAAGCCATACGCAAACCTCCCAGACACTCCGGTAGCCCTCACCAGTACTTCCAAGTATTTCCAAATGCTCCCAGCCTCCCCTGGAGCTTTGCATAGTGCTCTCAGACTCTGCAAGATCATTCTCAGGTGCTCCTGAAAGCACCTGTAGCGATGGAGGTGCATTCAGCATGCTACGAGATTGACTATTAGAATAGTCAAATTTTGGAGCTACTGAGACCTCTGCGCAGGTCAGCGGGAGACTTCGAGAGCTGCTGAGACCTCTGTACAAGCTCTGCAGGAGACTTGATGCCAGCTTCTCCCACCTGTGGTTCTTAGGGTTCCATAACCACAAGCCATTTCATCGATCATATTGGTCTTTGTTACAGTCACAAGATTCACTACATCATTGTATTATCTAAGTCTCTCTATATATACACATATGGGGATACAGGGATAACGGAGATGGACTCAGCGACAGGCAGTATACATTTGGGAGACCTCAGGGTAGATAGACATCATTTCATTATACGAAATACACTCTATCTTTCCCAGCTCTTGGTGTCATGTACTCTTGCCAAGCTGTCGAAGATCCACGCAATTTGTGTAATTCATCATGGCCAGGTATATCCCTTCATATCATCTCACCCTCTTCATATGCTGCACGAGCTAGAACCGCTCTTTCTCATGAATTCCCTTCGGATACCATGCAATGTGCGGCGGAGTGTTCACAATGGGCTGTCTGCTTTCCAGCTCTACCGTTTCACCACCACGTGATCGAGTGAACTGAGAGATGCACTCTGAGGTCGTGATTGTGCGAGTTTGGAGGCCATACTCGAGCCAGTTATGAGATACACATGGAGGCTGTGATTCAGCGAGTTTGGAGGCCATAATCGAGCGAGTTTGGAGATACACTTGGAGGCTGTGATCGAGCGAGCTTGAAGATGCACTTGAAGGAAGTGATTGGGCGAACTTGAAGTAAGTAATCGTGCGAGATTAGAGATACACTCGGAGGCTGTGATTGAGCGAGTTTGGAGATGCACTTGGAGGTCATGATTGTGCGAGTTTGGAGATGCACCTGTAGGCCGTGATTGTTAGAGTTAAGAGATGCATTTGGAGGCTGTGATTGTGTGAGTTTGGAGATGGACTTCGAGGCCGTAATCGAGCGAGTTTGGAGATATGCACTTGGAGGCCATAATCGTGAGAGTTTAGAGATACACTTGGAGGCTGTAATCGAGCGAGTTTGGAGATGCACTTGGAGGCCATGATTGAGCGAGATTGGAGGAGTACTTGAAGGCGGACAATCTGGAGGGGGTAGTTCGGGAGGGAGGCGCGACAGGGGCTGAGACTCTATTCGTTGGTTAACTCCTAATTGTGGGAATGCAGATAGTTGAGTACAACATAGTGCGCCACAACATGAGAGATTGGCTGGGAACGGGAGACAGTCGATCTTGGGATGATGCAGTATGCGGTGTATACAGTACTCGGTGTATACTGTACTTGGTGTATGCTGTACTTGGTGGATGCTGTACTCGGTGTATGCTTAGTGTTAGCAATGGGTCCGGGTAACCCGCCAGCGGTCCGGGTTTGGACCGCAAAAACGGGTCGGTTCGGTTCCAGAACCGGCCAAAAACCCGACCCGCAGACTCTTGGCAGGCCAAACCCGGACCCGTACCCGTCAATCCGTGGGTTTCGCCGGGTTTGGCTAGACCCGTCGGTTCCAATCTCCGGTTCTGCGTTTCGGGTTTCACATTTATGGTCGTATTCAGATATGCGACTGTTAATCGTAAAATATTGACCATGGTACGTCACGGTTCATTTTGGACGTATTAGCCGCCTTGATGTGCAAAACAAGAATACTCCAGCGCCCAACTACATCCTGAAAATGAGCGTCAACAGAGCGTCAACGATATTTGGTCTTGCATCTTCGGTACTATGAGTGGTACGTGATCACAAACATCCATAAAGAAGGATATGACAGCCTTTATAGGCATATATGTACGGGATATTCTAGCCACATCCCCCGGGACAGTAACAACTTATTTCATTTACAGAGCTACTACTAAGTATTCTTGAGCCTTTTAGAGTATAATAACAGTCAAAACGATATATATAGACAATAACCGCCACATCACACTGTGATTAACCATGATGGAAGGCCAAC
>Ga0307514_10001840_pt1 | contig 23499 bp, 25 predicted proteins | sample 16_EM_MG_FD_203088 | JGI IMG/M metagenome (GOLD analysis project Ga0307514, IMG submission 203088) | Populus trichocarpa ectomycorrhiza microbial communities from riparian zone in the Pacific Northwest, United States - 16_EM | ecosystem: Host-associated > Plants > Roots > Unclassified | place...
CGACGTGGTCACCGAACGCCACCGCCACCGTTATGAAGCCAACGTGAACTACCTCGACAAGCTGCGCCAGGCCGGCCTGGTGATCTCGGCCCTGACACAACGCGAACAACTCACCGAAATGGTCGAGCTGCCGCAAACCCTGCACCCCTGGTTCGTCGGTGTGCAGTTCCACCCCGAGTTCAAGTCCACGCCATGGGACGGCCATCCGCTGTTCAATGCCTTCGTGAAGGCTTCGCTCGATCATCAAAAAATGGGCAGCGCCACGCCTGCCGCCGAGGTGGTTACAGCATGAGCGCCGCACGGCCGCCCGAAGGCGCTCGCCCCCTCGCCCGCGAGGGGGTTGGCGCAGTACACGTAGTGACAAGCCTGGGGGAGCATCAATGAAACTCTGCGGATTCGACGTCGGCCTGGACAAGCCGTTTTTCCTGATTGCCGGCCCGTGTGTCATCGAGTCCGAGCAATTGCAGATGGACACCGCCGGCACGTTGAAGGAAATCACCTCGGCGCTCGGCATCCCCTTCATCTTCAAGAGCAGCTTCGACAAGGCCAACCGCTCCAGCGGCAACACCTTCCGCGGCCCGGGCATCGACCGTGGCCTGGAGATCCTGGCCAAGGTCAAGCGTGAGCTCGGCCTGCCGGTCTTGACCGACATCCACGACGAATCGCAGATCGCCCAGGTGGCGGGCGTGGTCGACGTGCTGCAGACGCCGGCCTTCCTGTGCCGCCAGACCGACTTCATCCGCGCCATGGCCCAGTCGGGCCTGCCGGTGAACATCAAGAAGGGCCAGTTCCTCGCGCCGCACGACATGAAAAACGTGATCGACAAGGCCCGCGCCGCCGCGCGCGAAAAGGGCCTGAATGAGGACAACTTCATGGCCTGCGAACGCGGCGCCAGCTTCGGCTACAACAACCTGGTGAGCGACATGCGCAGCCTGGCCATCATGCGCGAGACGCAGGCGCCGGTGGTGTTCGACGCCACCCATTCGGTGCAGTTGCCCGGCGGCCAGGGCACGAGCTCGGGCGGCCAGCGCGAGATGGTGCCGGTGCTGGCGCGTGCGGCCGTGGCCGTGGGCGTGGCCGGCTTGTTCATGGAGACACATCCGAACCCCGCCGTGGCGATGAGCGATGGCCCGAATGCCGTGCCTTTGAAACACATGAAGGCCTTGCTCGAAACACTGGTGGCCCTGGACACCGTCACAAAGAAAAACACTTTCCTGGAGAACGACTTCGAATGACCAGCGCCTACATCATCGCCAACGTGCAAGTCAACAATCCCGAGCAATACGAGGAATACAAGAAGTGGTCGTCCGCGGCCATGCAGTTGCACGGCGCCGAAGTCTGCGTGCGTGGCGGCAAGGTGGAAGTGCTCGAAGGCGACTGGGCACCCGAGCGCATCGTGATCCTGAAGTTTCCGACCTTCGAAGCCGCCAAGGCTTTCAACGCGTCGGCAGAATACGAGAAGGCGCGCAAGGCGCGCGAAGGCATTGCGGTCATGCGCATGATCGTGGTCGAAGGCGTCTAGCCCTGACCTGCAGGTTCTGATTTTTTAGCTCTGAAAGAAAAAACAATGAGTGCAATTGTTGACATCGTCGGCCGCGAGATCCTGGACAGCCGCGGCAACCCCACCGTGGAATGCGACGTGCTGCTGGAATCCGGCGTGATGGGCCGCGCGGCCGTGCCTTCGGGTGCGTCCACCGGCTCGCGTGAGGCCATTGAAATGCGCGACGGCGACAAGAGCCGTTACCTCGGCAAGGGCGTGCTCAAGGCCGTCGAACACATCAACACCGAAATCTCCGAAGCCGTGCTCGGCCTCGATGCGTCCGAACAGGCCTTCCTCGACAAGACCCTGCTCGACCTGGACGGCACCGACAACAAGAGCCGCCTGGGCGCCAACGCCATGCTGGCCGTGTCGATGGCCGTGGCCCGCGCCGCCGCCGAAGAATCCGGCCTGCCGCTGTACCGCTACTTCGGCGGCATGGGCAGCATGCAGATGCCGGTGCCGATGATGAACGTCATCAACGGCGGCGCACACGCCAACAACAGCCTGGACATCCAGGAATTCATGATCATCCCGATCGGCGCCCCCAGCTTCCGCGAAGCCCTGCGCTACGGCGCCGAGGTGTTCCACGCGCTGAAGAAGATTTTGCACGACCGCGGCATCAGCACCGCCGTGGGCGACGAAGGCGGCTTCGCGCCGAGCGTCGAAAGCCATGAAGCCGCCATCCAGCTGATCCTGGAAGCCATCACCGCCGCGGGCTACACCGCCGGCGAACAGATCGTGCTCGGCCTCGACTGCGCCGCCAGCGAGTTCTACAAGGACGGCCAATATGTGCTCGAAGGCGAAGGCGGCATCAAGCTGTCGGCCGAACAATGGACCGACATGCTGGCCAGCTGGTGCGACAAGTACCCGATCATCAGCATCGAAGACGGCATGGCCGAAGGCGACTGGGACGGCTGGAAGCACCTGACCGAGCGCCTGGGCAAGAAGATCCAGCTGGTGGGCGACGACCTGTTCGTCACCAACACCAAGATCCTGCAGGAAGGCATCGACAAGCACATCGCCAACTCGATCCTGATCAAGATCAACCAGATCGGCACGCTGACCGAAACCTTCGCCGCCATCGAGATGGCCAAGCGTGCCGGCTACACCGCCGTGATCAGCCACCGCTCGGGCGAGACCGAAGACTCGACCATCGCCGACATCGCCGTGGGCACCAACGCCGGCCAGATCAAGACCGGTTCGCTGAGCCGCTCGGACCGCATGGCCAAGTACAACCAGTTGCTGCGCATCGAAGAAGACCTGGGCGACATCGCCACCTACCCCGGCCGCGCCGCGTTCTACAACCTTCGCTGATCTTGTAGGCGGGTCATGGGTTCACGCATCGTTCCAGCAATCCTGCTGGCCTTGCTGGCGATGCTGCACGCCCAGCTCTGGCTCGGGCGCGGCAGCGTGTCGCAGGTCAATCTGCTGCAGCAGAAGCTCGACCAGCAAAGGGCCAGCAATGCGAAAGCGCAGTTGGCCAACGAACGCCTGGCCGCCGAGGTGCGCGACCTGAAGGAAGGCCTGGAGATGGTCGAGGAGCGCGCACGCATGGAACTCGGCATGGTCAAGCCCAACGAGATCTTCGTGCACGTGAGTAAGAAGTAGGCACACCCCCAGGTTGCGCACTTCGTGTCGCGCCCACCCCTCCTTCGTCAAGCTCAGGACAGGCTTGCAGGGGGCAACACCTGCAGCCTGGCAAAGCCAGTTCTGCGGTGTTCTGGAATAGGGCAGGCCTGTCCTTCACCACCGTTCGTGCTGAGCTTGTCGAAGCATGCCCCGCAGAAAAAAACCAACATGACTGACGTGTGGAACACCCTCTGGGCCCTGGCCGAGCAAAGCGCCTTCACACTCTGGGGCGCGCCCACCACCTGGCTGGAGCTGGTCGCCGTGGTGTTGGCGCTGGTGATGGTGGGCTGCAACATCCGTGAGATCCATTGGGGCTGGCCGCTGGCCATCCTCAGTTCGCTACTGTATGGCGAGCTGTTCTGGCGCAACCGGTTGTATGGCGACGCGGCGCTGCAAGGCGTTTTTGTGGTGGTCGCATTCTGGGGCTGGTGGCAGTGGCTGCGCGGCGGCCACGAGGCCGATGGGCAAGGCCTGCATGTGCGGGTGCTGCTGCGCGCCGGCGCGGTTCAAACCATCGCCGCCTGCGCCCTGCTCTGGCCCGCCACCGGCTTCGTCCTCCAACATTTCACCAACACCGACGTGCCCTGGTGGGACGCGTTCCCCACCGCCGTGAGCCTGGTCGGCCAGTTCCTGCTGGGCCGCAAATACATCGAAAACTGGCTGCTGTGGATCGCGGTGAACGTCGTCAGCGTGGGCCTGTTCGCCTACAAGGGGCTGTGGCTCACGGCGATCCTGTACACGCTGTTCATCGGCCTGAGCGTGGCCGGCTGGCGTGCCTGGCGCGGCCGTTTGGGCCGTTTGACCCCACAGACCGTGGCTTGAACCCAGGCGTGAAAACACCCGTCATCAGCATCGCCCTGCTCGGCACCGAAAGCACCGGCAAGACACAGCTGGCCGCCGCCATGGCCCAGGCCTTGTCGGCGCGCGGCCACCGGGTGGCCGTGGTGGCCGAATGGCTGCGCGAATGGTGCACGCTCGAAGGCCGCACGCCGCGGCCCGACGAACAGGCGGCCATTGCGCAAACCCAGGCGCAACGGGTCATCGAAGCCGGCGCGCGGCTGGCGGCGGAGCCCGCTGCATCGCCCGCCTGCGTGATCGCCGACACCACACCGCTGATGACGGCCATCTACAGCGACTGGCTGTTTGCCGACGCCTCGCTCTACCCGATGGCGCTGGCGCACCAGCGCGGCTTCACCCACACCCTGGTCACCGGCCTCGACCTGCCCTGGGTGGCCGACGGCCTGCAGCGCGACGGCCCCCAGGTGCGGGCGCCGATCGACAGCTTGCTGCGCCGCCAGCTCGCCGATGGCGGCGTGCCGTTCAAGGTGATCTACGGCAGCGGCGAAGAACGTTTGAACAACGCACTGCAGGCCATCGGCATGGCAGCGGCGACCGCCCGGGCGCCCTCGCCGGCCTCACGCACATCAGCACGCTGGGTCTGGGCCTGCGACAAGTGCAGCGATCCCGAATGTGAACACCGGCTGTTCAGCCGGCTGAGCGCAAAGTCCCCGCCGGCCTGATCACTGCACGCTGGACGGCCCGGGCAGGGTCGCGTCCGGCTTGACGAACAGCTGCGCCGCATCCACCGCGTCGAAGCGGTATTGCTGGCCACAGAACTCGCAGCCCACCTCGACCTCGGCGCGCTCGGAAAGAATGCCTTCGACCTCGTCGCGGCCCAGGCTGTGGATCATGTTGCCCACGCGTTCGCGGCTGCAGGTGCAATGAAAACGCGGCGCCGTCTCGCCCGCGTACGGCGCAAACATCAGCACCTGCTCTTCCCAGAACAGGCGGCGCAGGATGGTGTCGACGTCGAGCGTCAACAACTCTTCGCGTTGGAGTGTGGACGCCAGGTGCGCGATGCGGTTGTAGTGTTCGTTGATGCCGATCTCGTCTTCATCGGCCACACCGCCACCGGCCAGGTTGCCCTCGCCCTTGGCCGGCAGGCGCTGGATCAGCAGGCCGGCGGCCACCTTGTCGTCGGCGGCCAGCACCAGCAAGGTGTCGAGCTGTTCGCTTTGCAGCATGTAGTGCTGCAGCACGTCGCTGAATTTCTCCAGCTTCTCGCGCTGGTCGCCGAACAGCGGCACCACGCCCTGGTAGGGCTGCTGGCCGGGAAACCTGGTCTTGGGGTCGAGCGTGATGGCGCAGCGGCCCTGGTTAGCCTGGTTGACCATCTGGGAGAGCGTGGCGTCGGCGGCCACCTCGCCCATCACGCTGGCGGTGGCGCGCAGGCTCAGGTCGGGCTGTACCTCGACCACGGCCAGTTTCACCGGCCCGTCGCCGAACACCTGCAGCACCAGCGCGCCGTCGAACTTGATGTTGGACTGCATCAGCGCGGCCGCCGCCGTCATCTCGCCGAGCAGCTCGGCCACCGGCATCGGGTAGGCACCCACCGTGGTGTTGGAGGCGCGCCGGCGCAGGATCTCCTGCCAGGCATCGGTAAGCCGCACGATCGAGCCGCGCACCGGCAAGCCGTCGAAGATGAATTTGTGGAGTTCGGACACGCTTTGACCCTGCTGACTTGCTAAAGATAAGAAGTGCGGCTCAGCCGACTTTTTTCAACCCGCTGCGGTAACGCCGCGCGTTGTCGACGTAATGCTGCGCGCTGCGCTTCAGGCCCTCGATCTGCTCCGGCGTGAGCTGGCGCACCACTTTCGCCGGGCTGCCCAGGATCATCGAACCGTCGGGAAACTCCTTGCCTTCGGTCACCAGCGCGCCCGCGCCCACCAGGCAGTTCTTGCCGATGCGCGCGCCGTTGAGCACCACCGCGCCGATACCGATCAGCGTCTCGTCGCCGATGGTGCAGCCATGCAGCATGACCTGGTGGCCGATGGTCACCCGTTCGCCGATGACCAGCGGCAGGCCTTCGTCGGTGTGCAGCACGGTCTGGTCCTGCACGTTCGAGCCGCGGCCGATGCTGATCAGGTGGTTGTCGCCCCGGATCACCACGCCGAACCAGACGCTGCTGTCCTCCGCCAAGGTCACGTCGCCAATGACTTCGGCGCTGTCGGCCACCCAGGCCGTGGGCGCCAGGCGCGGGGTCTTGCCGTCGAGTTCGTAAATTGCCATGTGGGATCTCCGCAGCTTCTTGTAGGGGGTGGTGGGGCACCAGGGGGCACCAGGGGGTGGGGACTTCCTACAATTGTAGGGATGGAACTCCGCCACGCCGCCCTGCAGGCCCTTTGCCAGCCCGATCCCGAAGAGAAGGTACGCGCGGCGCAAGCGCTTTTCAAGCAAATCGACACGCTTTCCATCAGCCCGCATTTCCAGGCATCGGCCGACCTGCTGCCCCAAGTGCCGGGCCGGCCAACGCGGCCGGTGCTGCTGGAGCGCATCCGCACGCCGCACCGCTCGGTGTTCACCCCCGACGGCCGTGCGGGTTTGCTGCACAACATCGCCCACATCGAGTTCAACGCCATCAATCTGGCGCTGGACGCCATTTGGCGCTTCGACGGCATGCCAGACGCCTACTACCTCGACTGGCTGCGCGTGGCCAAGGAAGAGGCTTACCACTTCACCCTGCTGCGCAACCATCTGCGCGGCATGACGCTGGACGGCCAGCCCTGCGACTACGGCAACTTTCCCGCACATGACGGCCTGTGGACCATGTGCGACCAGACCCAGGGCGACATCGTGGCCCGCATGGCCCTGGTGCCGCGCACGCTGGAGGCGCGCGGCCTCGACGCCACGCCGCTGATCCAGGCCAAGCTGGCCCGCGTGGGCACGCCGGACGCGCTGGCCGCGGTCGAGATCCTGGACATCATCCTGCGCGACGAAGTCGGCCATGTGGCGATCGGCAACCACTGGTACCGCTGGCTGTGTGCGCGCGACGGACTCGATCCGCTGGACCATTACCTGCTGCTGGCCCAGCGCCACGGCGCCCCCAAGCCGCGGCCGCCGTTCAACCGTGCCGCCCGGCGCCGGGCTGGCTTTACCGATGCCGAGCTGGCCTGGCTGATTGACTGACTGATCAGCGATCCCGGCAAATCGCATGGATCGTGCGCTAACATCCGGCGAAACCGCTGTCGTCCAGCCGCTTGCCCGCCTGCCCATGCCTTCTTCCGCCCCCATCGATCCCAACGCCAGCACCGCGCCGACTCCCGGCAATTTCGTGCTGATCGCCCGCCAGCCCATCATGGATGCGCAGCGGGCGGTGGTCGCCTATGAACTGTTCGACCGCTCCACCCCTGTCGACGCGCACACCCCGGCCAGCGACGTCGCGCTGATCTTCAACGCCCTCACGCATGCCGGCAGCGAATCGCTGGTGGGCAAGCTGACCATCTTCGTCAACTGCACCCACAACAGCCTGGCCGGCGGCCACCTCGACCTGATCCAGCCCGACAAGGTGGTGCTGGAAATCCAGCCCGAGGAAGGCCACGGCGCGCAAGACATCCAGAACCGCGCCCTGACCCTGGCCGAACTGCGCCGGCGTGGCTTCCGCCTGGCCTTCAACCACACCATCCTGGCACCGGCCTATGCGGCCTGGCAGCCGCTGGCCGATTTCGTCAAGCTCGACCTGGCCGTGCTCAAACCCGAGCAGTTGCAGGTCATCGTTGGCGCATGCAAGTCCCGCGTGCCGCAGGCCCAGGTGGTGGCCGAAAAGGTGGAAACAGCCGAGCAGTTCAGCGCCCTCGCCTCTTATGGCGCCACGCTGTTCCAGGGTTACTGGTTCGCCAAGCCGACCATCGTCCAGGCCAAGGTGGTGAGCCCGTCGCAAGCGCATGTGCTGCAGCTGATCAACCTGGTGCGCAACCAGGCCAGCACCGACGAGATCGAGGCGGTGCTGAAAAAAGACGCCATGCTCGGCTTCAACCTGATGCGGCTGATCAACTCATCGGGCTTCGGCCTGAACCACGAGATCACCTCGTTCCGCCAGGCGGTGCTGCTGCTGGGGCTGAAAAAGCTGTTTCGCTGGGCGGCCCTGCTGCTGACGACCGCCAAGGCCAACGGCACCACGGCTGCGCTCGGCAGCATGGCCGTGGTGCGTGGGCGCGTGATGGAACTGCTGGCCGGCGAGGCCATGTCGGCCGAAGACCGCGACAGCGCCTTCGTGGTGGGCATCTTCTCGCTGCTGGACAGCATGCTCGGCATACCGCTGGCCGATGCGTTGCACCTGCTGTCGCTACCGCCAGCCGTGGTGGAGGCCCTGGAACACGGCACCGGCCCTTTCGGCCCGCTGCTGGCGCTGGCCAAGGCCTGCGAGGGTGATGACGACGCGGCCTTCGCCGCCGCGGCCAGCGCCCTGCCGTTCAACAACCACCAGATCAACATGGCGCACATGGACGCACTGGCCTGGGCGGATGAGCTGGGTGTGTAACATTTCAGCGCGGCAATTTGGCGAGTTTCGCGCACGAATCCCCCCCGTCGGGCCATTCTTCTCTAGAATCAAAATCATCGCGCTTCCGCCGCCCCGTTTTCCGCTCCGCCATGTCCACCATACCTGACCAACTCCATTCCATGCGCCAATCCCTCGAGGCGGACTCGGAGAATCAGGCCGTCATCGCGCGCCAGGCCATCGTCGACGAAAACCGGGCCGTCTTCGGCTACGAGCTGTTCGACCGCTCGCGCGCCAGCGACTCGCACACCGCCGAAAGTGATGCCGCGCTGCTGTTCAACGCCTTGTCCTTCGCCGACACCGAGGCCCTGGTCGGCAAGAAGCTGGTGTTCATCAACTGCACCCACGACAGCCTGGCCGGCGGCCACCTGGAGCTGGTGCACCCCGACAAGGTGGTGCTGGAAGTGCCGCCGATCCCGGGCAACGCCCCCGAAGACATCGAAAGCCGCGCCCTGCTGCTCGACGAGCTGCGCAAGCGCGGCTTCCGCTTCGCTTTCAACCACACCGTGCTCACGCGCGGCTACGCCTCCTGGCGCCTGCTGGCGTCTTTCGTGAAGCTCGACATGGTGGCGCTGAAGCCCGAGATGGTGCAGCCCTTCGTGCGCTTCGCGCAGGCCAACACCACCGCGCAGCTGATCGCCGAAAAGGTCGAAACCGCCGAGCAGCACCAGTTGTTGGCCAGCTACGGCATCAAGCTGTTCCAGGGCTACTGGTTCGCCAAGCCCTCGCTGGTGAAGGCGCAGACCATCCGCCCCTCGCAGGCCACCATCCTGCAACTGATCAACCTGGTGCGCAAACAGGCCACCACCGGTGAAATCGAAGACCTGCTGAAGAAGGATCCGACGCTGTCCTTCAACCTGCTGCGCTTCATCAATTCCTCCGGCTTCGGCCTGAGCTGCGAGATCACCTCGTTCCGCCACGCGGTGATGATCCTCGGGCTGAAGAAGCTGTTCCGCTGGGCCGCGCTCTTGATGACCACCTCGCGCAACGGCGGCGCGCCGCCGGCCGTGGGCCAGACCGCCGTGGTGCGCGGCCGCCTGATGGAGCTGCTGGCCGCCGAACTGCTGTCGCAGGAAGAATGCGACAACGCCTTCGTGGTGGGCGTGTTTTCGCTGCTCGACGCCATGCTCGGCGTGCCGCTCGAAAAAGCCCTCGAATCCGTAGCCCTGCCCCAGCCCGTGCTCGACGCACTGCTGCACCGCACCGGCGTGTTCGCCCCTTTCCTCGAACTCACCGAAGCTTGCGAAAGCGGCAACGACGAAGTGTTTGCACGGGTGGCGAATGCGCTGCACCTGTCGAACAAGCAGGTCAACTGGGCGCATCTGCAAGCACTGACCTGGGCGGAATCCTTCGCTGAGTGAGGCAGGCTCGTCTTTTCTGGACGGGTATTTTGTCTTGTCCCCTCGCCCTCCGGGGAGAGGGCTAGGGTGAGGGGCAGCGGCCACCACGGCCAGCACTCACTTTGTCCTCACCCCCGCGGATGATGCTTCTGATGCAACGCATGCAGCCGTTCTCTGGCCACATGTGTGTAAATCGTCGTCGTTGAAATATCCGCATGCCCGAGCAGCATCTGCACCGCGCGCAAATCGGCGCCGTGGTTCAGCAGGTGGGTGGCGAAGGCGTGGCGCAGGGTGTGGGGGGAGAGTGCGACGTGGATGCCGGCCGCCTGGGCGTGTTTTTTGACGATCATCCAGAACATCACCCGTGACATGGCGCGGCCGGCCTTGCTGCCGCGGTGGGTGACGAACAGGTCGTCGGTCTGCTTGCCGGCCAGCAGCGCGGGCCGGCCGTCGGCGAGGTAGCGGTCCAGCCATTCGCGGGCGACTTCGCCGAAGGGCACGAGGCGCTCCTTGCTGCCCTTGCCCATCACCCGCAAGATGCCGTCGGCCAGGCTCAGGTGGAAGGTCTTGAGCAGCACCAGTTCGCTCACGCGCAGGCCGCTGGCGTACATCAGCTCCAGCATGGTCCGGTCGCGCAGGCCGAGGGTGGTTTCCACCTCGGGGGCGTTCAGCAGCGCTTCGACCTGGGCCTCGGTCAGGGTCTTGGGCACACGCAGCGCCTGGCGCGCGGCTTGCAGCTTCAGCGTCGGGTCGACCTGGATCGCGCGCTCGCGCAGCGCCCAGCGGAAGTAGCGCTTGAACACCGTGAGCCGGCGGTTGGCCGACGTGGCCTTGGTGCCGGCATGCCGCGCCGCGAAATACGCCTGCAGGTCGGCTTCCACGGTCTGGTCGAGTGTGCGCTGCCGGGTGGCCAGCCACTGGGCATACAGGCTCAGGTCGCGGCGGTAGGCGCTGAGGGTGTTCTTGGCCAGCCCCTCTTCCAGCCAGATGGCGTCGATGAAACTGTCGATACGGGCTTGGCTGTCGGCGAGCATGCGGTGCGAATAACTTCAAAAAGCTCAAAAAGGAAAGCCGCCTCGAAGGCGGCTTGCAGGGGATGTTAAACCCTTCAGTCGAGCGTGAGCTTCGAGTCGGTCACAACCTTTTTATACACGGCGTATTCGGCCTTGATCTGCTCGGCGAACTGCTCGGGGGTGTTGGCCACGATCAGCGAGCCGGTGTCTTCGATGCGCTTGCGCACCGCCGGGTCTTCGAGCGCCTTGCGCACACCGGCGTTGATCTTGTCGACGACTTCCTTGGGCAGGCCCTTGGGGCCGTAGATGCCGTAGAAGGCCATGCGGTTCACCGGCTCCAGGCCGACTTCCTTGAAGGTCGGCACATTGGGCAGCGCGGCCAGGCGCGTCGGCGCGGCCACCACGATCGGCACCAGGCGGTTGGTGTTGATGAAGGGCAGCGCCGAAGGCAGGTTGTCGAAAATCATCGGCACCTGGCCGGCCACCGTGTCGTTCAGCGCAGGGCCCGCACCGCGGTAGGGGATGTGGGTGACGAAGGTGCCGGTCATGCTCTTGTACAGCTCCATCTGCAGGTGGCCGATGCCGCCGGTGCCCGAGGACGCGAACGAGTACTTGCCCGGCGACTTCTTCAGCTCGGCGACGAAGCCCTTGTAGTCCTTGGCCGGAAAGCTCGGGTTCACCGCGATGATGTTGGGCGTGGCCGCGATGTTGATGATCGGCGTGAAATCGGTGAGCGGGTTGTACGGGATCTTCGGGTTGATCGCCGGGTTGGCCGCCACGGTGGACACGGTGGCGATGCCCAGCACATAACCATCCGGGGGCATGCGGGCGGTTTCGGTGGCGCCGACCACGCCGCCGCCGCCGGCCTTGTTCTCCACGATCACGCTCTGGCCGAGCACACGGCCCAGCGGCTCGGCGATGACGCGGGCGATGATGTCGGTGGTGCCGCCGGGTGCGAACGGCACCTGCAGGCGAATGACCTTGTTCGGATAAGCCTGGGCCATGGCCGAGCCGGCCACGGCGAGCAGGCTCAAGGCAAAAATAGTCCGACGTTGCATGTGATCTCCTCTGAACTGAAAAAATTATTGACCCAATAGACCGCTCTTCAACTTCGCATCCACCGGATGCGCGCCCACAAAAATCCCGAGCACCGCATTGTAGAAATCTGCGCCGGCCACCACCGTGGGCTGGGCCGCACCGTTCACTGCAAGCGTCATGCCCTTGTCGGGTGTGAAATCCAGGTCGATGGTATCTCCCTGACGCAGGCTGCCGGCCGCATTGATCATGCTCTCGAACTGGTCGATGCGTTCACTCAGGCTCACCAACTCGGCCTCGCTCGCATTCTTGCGGATGCCCGAGACCAGCGCCTTGTTGAACACCTGCGGCGGCGCATCCAGCAACAGGCGCAACTGCACCCGCTTCGGCCCCGGCGCGGCCATCGCCTCCTCCGCCGTGGCCGCCTTCTTCGTCAGGTACAGGCCGGCCACATAACCCTTGAGGATGGAGACCGCGCGCAGGCCCAGGCCGTTGAGCTGCAAGGGGCTGCCGGCAAGGCGGATGGTGTCGTCGAACGACACCCCCTCCAGCGTGGCCGCACCGGCATGCAGCGCCAGCATGGAAGACAGCAGCACGGAAGAAAGTTTGGCAATGCGTTTCATGGACGAAAGTGAAAGTGGATGGTCAAGCAAACGGGCACCGCCCGCCACCATGGATAACCCATAGAGGGCAAACCCGGACACCCGGGCAGCTCGGGACGAGCCCGACTTCACTGGTATTCTCAGCCAGGTGAACTTTGCCCAACTGCTTTTCCCCGATTTCTCTCTGATCCTGTGCGGCTATCTGGTCTGCCGCTACACCGCCTTGAACCGCACCGTGTGGCTGCAGGTGGAGAGCCTGACCTATTACTTCCTGTTTCCGGTCCTGCTGTTCCATTCGATCGTGAAGAGCCCGCTCGACCTCGGCTCCACGTCCAGCCTCATCGGGGCCGGCGTGACGCTGGGGCTGCTGGGCATCGGCCTGGCCTATGCGCTGCCGCACCTGCCCTGGCTCGGCCGGCGCATCGACCGGCGCGAACATGCGGCCAGCGCGCAGGTCGCGTTCCGCTTCAATTCCTTCATCGCGCTGGCGCTGGCCGACCGCCTGGCCGGTCCGCCGGGCCTGTTGCTGATCGCGGTGCTGATCGGCGTGTGTGTGCCGATCTTCAACGTCGCTGCCGTCTGGCCCATGGCGCGGCACGCCCAGCGCGGCTTTGCCCGCGAGCTGCTGCGCAATCCGCTGATCATCGCCACCGCCTCCGGGCTGCTGGCCAATGTGCTTGGGCTGCGCATCCCGTTCTGGCTGGAGCCGACGGTGACCCGCATCGGCGCGGCATCGCTGGCCCTGGGCCTGATGGCGGCCGGCGCCGGCATGCAGTTCGGCCCGCTCGCGCGGGCCAAGGCGCTGGCCTGCTCGGTATTGTCGATCCGCCACTTTGTGCTGCCGCTGACCGCACTGCTGCTGTCGCGCGTCTACGGCCTGAACGCGGTGCAAAGCACCGTGCTGCTGGCCTTTTCGGCACTGCCCACGGCGTCGAGCTGCTACGTGCTCGCGGCCAAGATGGGCTACGACGGCGCGCTCACCGCCAGCCTGGTCAGCCTGTCCACGCTGCTGGGCATGTTGAGCTTGCCCTTCGCTCTGGGCCTTCTGCCCTAGATCAAGCGGCTGTCTCCAGATACTTCATCCGCGCCGGGGCGGGTTTCCTCTCCAGCGCGCGAGGGGCGATCTTCTGGGCCGAGGGTGTCACCGCCAGTTGACTCGCGTTCAACTGGAACGCACCGACCACCTGCTCCATCGTCTGCGCCTGTTCGTGCAGCGCATTGGAGGCGGCCGCGGCCTCTTCCACCAGGGCCGCGTTTTGCTGGGTCATCTGGTCCATTTGCGAGATCGCGACGTTGACCTGGCCGATGCCGTCGCTTTGCTGCTGGCTGGCCGAGGCGATCTCGCCCACGATGTCGGTGACCTTGCGCACGCTGGCCACAATGTCCAGCATGGTGTCGCCGGCCTGTCGCACCAGCTTGCTGCCCGAGCCCACCTTGTCCACCGAATCGCCGATCAGGGTCTTGATCTCCTTGGCCGCCGCGGCCGAGCGCTGCGCCAGGCTGCGCACTTCGCTGGCCACCACGGCAAAGCCACGACCCTGCTCGCCCGCGCGCGCGGCTTCCACGGCGGCATTCAGCGCCAGGATGTTGGTCTGGAAGGCGATGCCGTCGATCACGCTGATGATGTCGACGATCTTGCTCGACGAGTCATTGATCGAGGTCATGGTGCTCACCACCTGCTCCACCACGCTGCCGCCCTGGGACGCAATCTGCGATGCCGACACCGCCAGCTGGCTGGCCTCGCGGGCACTGGCCGTGTTCTGCTGCACCGCGGCGGTCAGTTGCTCCAGGCTGGCCGCGCTTTGCTCGAGCGACGAGGCCTGTTGTTCGGTGCGCGAAGACAGATCGGTGTTGCTGGCCGCGATCTGCTTCGACGCCACGCTGACCGCGTCGGCGGAGACATGCACGGTGGCGATCACCTCGGCAATGCGCGCCAGCAAGCTGTTGAACGCGTTGGCCACCTGGCCGATTTCATCCATGCGCTCGATCTTCACCGGGTGTGACAGGTCCAGCGATGCATTGACGCGTTCGAAGTCTTTCCGCAGATTGCCCAGGCTGCCGGCAATGGTGCGGTAGAGATGCAAGGCCAACGTACCGGTCAGCAGCAAGGCCACCACGATCACGGCCAGCATGCTGCGTTGCGCAAAGGTATAGGCATCGGCGCTTTCCTGGCGCACGGCTTCAACCAGGGTGTTGTTGTAGGCGATGTGCTCGTCGATGCCCTTCTTCACGCCCGCGGCCGAAACCGCCAGCGGTGAACCGGCCACCAGGGTGGCGCGCACGCCGTCCATGTCGCCCGCGCGCGCGGCGGCAAAGAACGGCACCAGGGCCTGGCGATAGGCTTCCATGTTGGTGCGGTCGGCAGCCAGCATCTTGCGGTCGGTGTCGTCGTAGATGCGCTCTTTCTCGTAAGTCGCGATCACGTCGTCGAAGTTCTTGTTGGCGTCGGCCACCGCTTTTTCCAGCGCGGACTTGTCGGTCAGGTTGGAGAACACGGACAGGCGGTAACCGGCCAGCCGCGTGTCCGCCAGAAAGCCCTTGGCCGCATTCAGGCCGTGGATGCTGGGGATGATACGGTTCTGTACGGTATTGAAGCGTTCCTGGGAACGCTGCAGCTGCCACAGTCCGGTTGCACCCACAAAAATCAAGGCAATGAGGGCGGTCGACAGGGTCAGTAGCAGGCGTTTGGTGATGGTCATTGATTTTCCTATGGCATTTCTCGTGCGGGCGGCAGGTGGCGCCAGGCCCCCTGGCCCATCAAGCATTAAGCGGGTGCGGCCTCTTCCGGGACCGCCGCTTGCAGCACCTCTGCGTGCTCGCGGCAAAAAGCTTCGCCGGCGCGGTAGCCGACTTCAAACAGCAGTTGCATATTGGACGCCGACCACTCCAGCACTTCGGGCCAATGCCCGTCGGGGATGCCCTGCATCAGATCCACCTTGAGCATGCGCCGCTTGGGCTGGCCGGTGGCCGGGTCGGTGTTGTGTTCGAGCTCGAACAAGCGGGTTTCCGCCTTGGAGATCTTCACCAGCGGCGTGATCACCGAACGCACCCAGGCGTCATACAGATTGCGCGGCTTGCGGATCAGGCGCTCGTCGCCCAGGATGTCGAGCACCACCAGGGTGTCCACGTCGTCGTGCATGGACTGCCCGTCGGCGTCCGTCTCGAAAGGCTGGAAGTTCAGCGTGTCCAGCGCCGCGCCCTCGATGTAGTCTTCCCCGTCGATCTCGGTCGGCGGGTACAGGAACGGAAAGGACAAGGCCGCGCGCACATGCACCGGCTGGATCTCTTCCTTGCCCCAGATCTGCATGCGGCCCTGGGTCATGTTGTAGGCATTGATGTAGAACGCCGGCTGCATGGTCGCCACCGCCGAGAAATCGATCGACTGCTCCAGGAACGGCAGATGGGCACACAGCCCCAGGCTCTTGGCGTTCAGGTCCGAGGGCGACAGGCTGGACTGCACCAGGTGCATCCAGTCCTTCCAGGTGCCAGAAGCTTGGGCCAAGTTTTGCGTGAAGTTTTGCGTGATGGCGTCGACAAATGGGTTGTTCGTCACCGGAGCCTCCGAGGGCTGCAAGGCGCTGCGGTACTGCATGGCCTTGGCGCCGGGCTTCTGGAATATCTTGTAATTGACCGGGAACAGCTTGTAGATCGTGTCGGCCACGCCCACTTCGGCCCAACGGGCCAAGGCCTCCCGCGGTGCGTAGTTCTTGGGCGCCTTGTAGAGCAGGCCCATCAGCACCCCGGCCCCCGAGGCGGAAATCACGTCGAATTCGACCTCATGGTCCAGGAAGGCCGCCAGGGCACCGGCAATCAAGGGCGAGTTCGGCGCCCCACCTCCAATGACGAGTGCCTTCTTCTTTTCCCCGACCTGATTCAGCATGCTGATCCTCCCTGAGTTGATAATACATTCTGTATTATTTTTTACATCGGGAGATTTTAATTAATGAATATTACAACACCCGGATGAAAAATTTTCGGGGGTTGGCGCGTGCCTCAGCCCATGATCCGGGCAGGACCGCCAGCAGGCGCCTGGTCTGCCAGCGCCCAGGCGACGTGTTCGCGCACCAGCAGGCTAGCGTCCTGGGCGCGCTGCTGCAAAGCCTGGCGGACCCGTACATCGCCCCCAGCCCGCAAGGCATTGCCCATGGCCACGGCCACATTGCGCAGCCAGCGTTCATGGCCGATGCGGCGGATCGGGCTGCCTTCGGTGTAGCGCAGGAACTCCTCCTCGGTCCAGGCGAACAAGGTGGTGAGCTGCTGGCCGCTCAAGCCCTGGCGTTCGTCGAAATCGGGCAGCGCGGCGCGCTGGGCAAACTTGTTCCAGGGGCAGATCAGTTGGCAGTCGTCGCAGCCGTAGATGCGGTTGCCGATCAATGGCCGCAGCTCCAGCGGAATAGCCCCCGCGTGTTCGATCGTCAGGTAGGAAATGCAGCGCCGCGCGTCGAGCCGCTGCGGCGCCAGGATGGCCTGTGTGGGGCAGACGTCGATGCAGGCATGGCAACTGCCGCAATGTTCGCCCACCGGCGCGGTCGGCGGCAGCGCGATGTCGACATAGATCTCGCCGAGAAAAAACATCGAGCCCGCGTCGCGGCTCAGCACCAGCGTGTGTTTGCCGCGCCAGCCCTGGCCGCTGCGTGAAGCCAGTTCGGCCTCGAGCACCGGCGCCGAGTCGGTGAACACCCGAAAGCCCAGTGGCCCCACCTGCGCGGCGATGTATTCGCTGAGTTTTTGCAGCCGGGAACGTAACACCTTGTGATAGTCGCGGCCCCGTGCGTACACCGAAACGATGCCTTCCCCGGGGTGCTGCAGCCGCGCAAACTCGGAAGCCTGCCAGTCCGGTGGCGTGTCGCGCGGCAGATAATTCATGCGCGCGGTAATCACGCTCACCGTACCCGGTACCAACTCCGCGGGCCGCGCACGTTTGAGGCCATGTGCGGCCATATAGGCCATCTCGCCGTGGAACCCTTGGGCCAGCCAGGCACTCAAGCCTTCTTCGGCGGAAGATAAATCGACGGGCGCCACGCCAATTTGGGAAAATCCCAATGCACGCGCCCAAACCTGAATTTGAGACACCAATTGGAGACCGTCGTTCTGAGCACTGTCAAACATCACGCAGCCATTGTAGGAAGCACAGCGTCCCACCGCGACAACGGCAGCGACGGCACGCGCAGCGTCCGTGTCCGCTGGCCCGACGAAGCCGCCACCCAGGCCTTCGCCGAAGCGCTGGCCCGGCAGCCCGCGCTGCGCAATACCTTCATCGCCCTGCAAGGCACGCTGGGCGCCGGCAAGACCACCCTGGTGCGCCACCTGCTGCGCGCGCTCGGCGTGCAGGGGCGCATCAAGAGCCCCACCTACGCCGTCGTCGAACCGCACGAGGTGCCCGGCCTGCAGATCTGGCATTTCGACTTCTACCGCTTCAACGATCCACGCGAATGGGAAGACGCGGGCTTTCGCGACATCTTCGCCAGCCCCGGACTGAAGCTGGCCGAATGGCCCGACCAGGCCGGCGGCATGTTGCCCACGCCCGACCTGGTGATCGCCATCGAACCCACCGGCGACACGGCGCGCGAAGCCACACTCAGCGCCGGCACCGATGCCGGCATGGCCCTGGTCCGGGCGGTGGCGGCATGAAGCGCCGCGAAGCCCTGCGCGGCGGCGCACTGGTGCTGCTGCTCGGGCTGCAGCAGATCGCACGCGGCGCCACCATCGTGGCGGTGCGCGTCTGGCCAGCGCCCGACTACAGCCGCGTCACCATCGAGTCCGACACGGCCCTGGTGGCCAGGCAGATGTTCGTCACCAACCCGCCGCGGCTGGCGGTGGACATCGAAGGCATCGACCTGAACCCCGCGCTGCGCGAACTCGTGGGCCGGGTGCAGGCCGACGACCCGAACATCGCCGGCATCCGCGTGGGCCAGAACGCGCCGGGCGTGGTACGCCTGGTGATCGACCTGAAGCGCCCTGCGTCGCCGCAGGTGTTCACCTTGCAGCCGGTGGCGGCCTACCAGCACCGGCTGGTGTTCGACCTGTATCCGGCGCAGGCCGAAGACCCGCTCGAGGCCTTGATCACCGAACGCATGAACGCGCCCGCGCACGGCGCGAAGACACCGATCACCACGCCGCTGGTGGCCTCTGCTCCGCCGCCACCACAGCCTGTACCGTCCGCACAACCCGCCGACCCGCTGGCCGAACTGATCGCCAAGCAAACCGAAAAACCCGCCCCCACGGTGCCGATGACCCCGATGGCGCCGCCGGCGGACAAGGCCGTGGTGTCCATCGCGCCGCCGCTGTCCAACAGCGCAGGCGCTGCGAACGCGGCACGTGCTGCCGCGCCGCCACCGGCAAGCCGTACCGACCGGCTGATCATCATCGCGCTCGACCCCGGCCATGGCGGCGAAGACCCGGGTGCGATCGGCCCGGCCGGCACGCGTGAAAAAGACGTGGTGCTGAAGGTGGCCCACCTGCTGCGCGAACGCATCAACGGCACCACCATCAACGGCAGCCCGATGCGCGCCTTCCTGACACGCGACGCCGACTTCTTCGTGCCGCTGCAGGTGCGGGTGCAGAAGTCGCGCCGGGTGCAGGCCGACCTGTTCGTGAGCATCCACGCCGACGCCTTCATCACACCCCAGGCACGCGGCGCGAGCGTGTTCGCGCTGAGCCACGGCGCGGCCTCGAGCAGCGCGGCGCGTTGGCTGGCCAACAAGGAAAACAACGCCGACCTGATCGGCGGCATCAACGTGCAGGCCAAGGACGCGCAAGTGCAGTCGGCCATGCTCGACATGAGCACCACGGCGCAGATCAACGACAGCCTCAAACTGGGCAGCGCGCTGCTCGGCGAGATCGGCCACGTGGGGCAATTGCACAAGGCACGTGTCGAACAGGCCGGCTTCGCGGTGCTGAAGGCGCCCGACATTCCGAGCGTGCTGATCGAGACCGCCTTCATCAGCAACCCCGAAGAAGAGGCCCGGCTCAGGACCGACGCCTACCAGACGCAGCTGGCCGACGCCATCATGCGCGGCATCGTCGGCTACTTCTCCAAGAACCCGCCGCTGGCGCGCAATCGCACAGTTTGAGCGTGCATCGGCCGGCAAGGCTGCCGACACCAGGGCCTGTTGTTCGCCTACAGGCACGGGCCGCGCCGCGCCCTAAAGTTTCTTGACAGGCCAAGTCCTTGCAAGATCGCCAATCACCCAAAAAGCGAAGCAGCGAATCGGCAAAGGTCTGCAACCAGACTCAGAGGTGACTCTATGAAATCCAAACTCATGCTGGCCGTTGTGGCCGCGTCCACGATCGCGTTGACTGGCTGTGCCTCCAACCCAAGCAACCAGCAGATCGGCACCGGTGTCGGCGCCGTGGTGGGTGGTGTGGCGGGCAATGCGCTATTTGGCAACACCTTGGGCACCGTCGGCGGTGCCGCAGCCGGCGCCCTGATCGGTAACGAAGCCGGCAAGAACCGCGACCGCCGCTATTGACCTACCAATGCCCGCCCAGCAAGAGGACGGGCTTCATCACGTCGGTTTGGCATGACGCGCCTTGAGCGCGCCAAACACGACGATCAAACCTGGCACCAGGATCATCGCCCAGATGATTTTGTCCAGGTTTTGTTTCACCCACGGCACACTGCCAAGGAAGTAGCCCGCAGTGGCGATGCCCATCACCCACAGGATCGCGCCAACAATATTGAAGGCGCTGAACTTGCGCCGGTCCATCTCGGCCACGCCGGCCACGAAGGGCGCGAAGGTGCGGATGAAGGGCATGAAACGCGCGGCGATGATGGTGAAGGCCCCGTATTTTTCATAGAAGGCATGGGCCTCGTTGAAGGCGTTCTTGTTGAAGAAGCGCGAGTTCTCCCACTGGAACACCTTTGGCCCGAAATGCCTGCCGATCATGTAATTGCTCTGGTCGCCGAGGACGGCCGCCGCCAGCAACACCGCGCAGGCCAGCGGATAACTCATCAGGCCCACGCCGCACAGGGCACCGACCACGAAGATCAGCGAGTCGCCTGGCAGGAAGGGCATCACCACCACCCCGGTCTCCACAAAGATGATGATGAACAGCAGGGCATAGACCCAGGTTCCATAGTTGTTGACGAAGGCTTCGAGATAACGGTCGACGTGCAGGATGAAGTCGATCAGGTGGGTAATGATTTCCATGCGGCGCATTATCGATGCTGCGCCGCATGAAGTTTGCTAGCATGGCCGCAAACATCCGTGGTGGCCGTGCCGGGCACCGGGCGCCAAAAACATCATGCGAGGGAATCCATGGCTCTCACCTGCCCCCAATGCGGCGCGGAAAACCGCGACGGCGCGAAATTCTGCACCCGCTGTGCTGCGCCACTGACACCGGCCACAACGCAGGCCACAACGCCGTCCGCTGCGAACAGCGTGCCGTGCCAGGCCTGCGGTGAGCCGAATGCCGCCGAGGCCAAGTTCTGCAAGAAGTGCGGCAGCCTGATGGCACGTGTGCCGGCCGCTGCAGTCCCAACACCACCGCCGTCCGAACCGGGAACGCCACCGACACCACCAGCACCGCCGCCGCCGTTCCCCGATCCTGCAACGCCCAGCGCCAGCCGCGCTAAAAGCGCACTGCCCCTACTCGGCCTGCTCGCCGTGCTGCTGATCGCAGGCCTGGCATGGTGGTGGTCGCAACGCGGCCAACCGGCACCGCACCCCACGGAGATGATCACCGAACAGGCCGAGCCGGCCAGCCCCCCGGCGCCAACACCTGTGCCGCCAGCGGTCGAACCCGTGCCACCGCCCCTGCCCGCCGTGCGTGCACCCTTGCCCGAACTCGCGCCTTTGCCGCCTGTGGCGGTTGAACCACCGCCTCCCGTCGTCGCACCGCCGCCGCCCGCACAGGCTTCCGCCGCACCCAAGCCGCCACCGAAGCCAGCACCACGGCCAGCCCCGCCACCGCTGGCCGAGCCACCACCGCCACCCGCGGCGCGCCTGATCCCGCCCGAACCCACGCCACCCAAGGCACAGCCGAACGGGCCGTCGAGCCCCGATGAGGCCTGCGGCAAACGGGTGTTCCTGGCCAAGACGATCTGCGTCACCGAGCAATGCCGCCAGCCGCGCTTTGCCCAGCATCCGCAATGCCTGCAACTGCGCGAGCTGGAGCAGCACCGCAAGGACCAGGAATCCCTGCGCAACTGAGAACACGCGTCTGCTGACCGCGTCCACCCGAATTCGAATGACCCAAGGAGTTTTGATGATTGCCCAACAGATCAAGAACAGCGGCTCGCTGCTCGACAGCATCGATGCCATCCGCAACTGGCGTGCGGTCTGTTTGTTGCTGGCCACCTTCGTCTGCATGGCACTGGTGCTCGCCTTCGGCGGCCTGCTGGCGCAGATCAGCTATTTCCTCACTGCCCTGTTCATGCTGGCGGCCTATGCCATCTTCTTCTACGGCGCCAATGCGGTGGGCATGATGATGATGGACGAAGCGCGCGGCGGCGAGGCCCGGCCGGCCATGGCCGCGGTCACGGATTCATTGGCCATCTCGCACCGGTTGATCCTGGTGTTCCTGCTGCTCGGCGTGCTGTATCTGGCTGGCTTTTTGGTGCTGGCCATCGTGCTGATCATCTGCAAGATCCCTTTCATCGGGCCGGTGCTCTACACCGCGGTGTTCCCCATTGCCGTGGTGGTGTTCGGCCTGGCCTTGTTCGCGGTGCCGACCGTGGTGTTTCCGCTTTCCGCGCCGGCCATCTGGGGCGGCGCACGCACCGTGGAATGCATCAGCCAGTTGCTGGCCATTGCACGCAAACGGCTGGTGATGGTGCTGCTGCTCATGGTGGCCGTGTCCCTCATCGCCACCGTGGTCGGCATGTTGATTGGCGCGATCCTGTTCACCGGCGTCGGCGCCACCGCGCTGGTGTCGGTGCCGATCCTCGGCGGCATGCCCGGCGTGATCCCGGGCATGGGCAGCATGGGCCTCGTCGGCACGGTGATGGCCGGTGCCGGTGGTGGGCATGCCGTGGCGGCGATGATCGGCGGCGGCCTGCTGTTCGGCGTGGCCTTCACCCTGCCGGGCATGGTCTACCTGCGCGGCACCAGTACGGTGTACCTGCGCGCCATCGACGGGCTGGACCTGGCCTCCGAGCAGTCCGCCATGGACGACAAGATCGCCGCGGCCAGCGCCAAGGCCCGCGATCTGCAAACCCGGGCTCAGGCGGCCGCGCAAGCCGTGGCACAAAAATACGCGCAGCCGCCTGCGGCCAGCGCCGAACCAGCACCCGCGCTGCATTGCCCGCAATGCAAGGCGCCGGTTTTGGCTGCCGACGCTTTCTGCGCCGAGTGTGGCCACAAGCTGCGCTGAGCCCCATACAGCCCTGCGCCCAAGCCGGTCTTTGGCCGGCTTTCTCATCTTCACAAATGAGAACTGCTATCATCTAGACAACCTGAGTACGCAACATCCATCCGACGCAAAGGGCTTGTTTCTGGATGTGATGCATGACCTCTACAACAGCTTTCCTCAGGCTCCTCGGCTACTCCTTCCGCCCCGTGGCCTGGCGCAAGGCCATCGGCCTGGCCATCGTCGCCGCCGGCGGCCTGATCCTGGCCCGTGAATTCTGGCTCTATGCCGCGAGCCAGCCGGTGGTGCAAAACGCGCTGATCGGCGGCTCGGTCGCCGCGCTGGCCACGGCATTGGGCACGCTGCCGGTGGTGTTCTCGCAGCGCCTGTCCGACCGCGCACAAGACACACTCTTCGGCTTCGGTGCCGGCGTGATGCTCGCCGCCTGCGCGTTTTCGTTGATCATCCTGGGTTTCGCCGCTGGCGCGATGCTGTTCGTCATCAGCCACGAGATCATCCCCGAGTCGCACCGCAAGGGCCATGAGTCCTGGGCCACGGGCGAGCTGATGCTCGGCTTCGTGCTGATGATGCTGCTGGACACGACCCTGGGTTGACTGTTACCAATACCAGGCCCACACGGCCAGGCCGCGCTCTAAGAGCCTGTTCAAGGTCTTTTTCGGGGTCGCGCAGGTCGCTTTTCGGGATGCACTGC
>Ga0307514_10001841_pt1 | contig 23492 bp, 19 predicted proteins | sample 16_EM_MG_FD_203088 | JGI IMG/M metagenome (GOLD analysis project Ga0307514, IMG submission 203088) | Populus trichocarpa ectomycorrhiza microbial communities from riparian zone in the Pacific Northwest, United States - 16_EM | ecosystem: Host-associated > Plants > Roots > Unclassified | place...
CACCTACCTCATCAATGCGACCGGGAATCGCATGGCTCCCGCGTATTACCTGATGGTCGTCGCCCTGCTCGCCCTGGCGGGTGGCATGCGCCTGCCCGAGACCAGCCATGTCCGGCTTGCCGACGTGCGTTGACTAACTTGCCCACACCACCAGCGTTCGTTCCTTCCCTTCCGTTCTTCCAACCAGGAGTAATTTCGATGACCCATACGACTTCCCCGCGTCGTCAGTTTCTGTCGCAAGGCCTGGCCTTGTCCGCCATGGCCATGGCCGGCAACGCCGCCCTCGCCCAGACCAAACCCGCGATCAAGATCGGCTTCGTCGATGGTTGGTCGGACAGCGTGGCCACCACCCACCTGGCCGCGGCCATCATCCGCGGCAAGCTGGGCAACCCGGTGGAACTCGTGCCCCTGGCCGCCGGCATCATGTGGCAGGGCGTGGCCCGCGGCGACCTCGACGCCACGCTGTCGGCCTGGCTGCCGGTCACCCATGAAGCCTATCTGGCCAACTTCAAGGACAAGGTGCAGATCCTCGGCGCCAACTACCCCGGCGCCAAGATCGGCCTGATCGTGCCCGACTATGTGAAGGCCACCAGCCTGGCCGACCTCAACAGCTTCCGCAGCGATTTCGACGGCCGCATCGTCGGCATCGACGCCGGTGCCGGCGTGATGAAAAAGACCGAGGAAGCCATCAAGGCCTATGGCCTGGAGATGCGGCTGCAACCGAGTTCCGGCCCGGCCATGGCGGCCGAACTCGACCGCGCCTACCGCGCCAACAAGGCCATCGCCGTGACCGGCTGGATCCCGCACTGGATGTTCGCCAAATACAAGCTGCGCTTCCTGGCCGACCCGAAGAGCATCTACGGCGCCGAGGAACATGTGGACAGCGTGATCAACCCCGGCCTGAACACCAAGGCCCCGGCCGTGGTGGCCTTCCTCAAGAAGCTGTCATGGAAGCCCGAAGAAATCGGCGCCGTGATGCTGGCCGTCGAAGGTGGCGCCAAGCCCGACGCGGCCGCCGAGAAATGGATCGCCGACAACCCCGCGCGGGTGGCGAGCTGGCTTGCCTGACAGGCCTATCACTTTCTTTCCCTCCATCGACTAATCAAGGTTGAACCGCCATGTTGAAGAAAACTTTTCTGTCCAGGTGCCTGGCCCCGTTGGCGCTCGGCATGGGTCTGCTGCTGTCCGCCCAGGCCGACACGGCACTGAAGCACTGGCCACCCGCGGCGGCGGCCCAGCTGGAGACCATGATCCGGGACAACGCCAACCGAGGGGCGTTCGCCGTGTTCGACGCGGACAACACCAGCTACAACAACGACCTTGAAGAGTCGCTGCTGCCCTTCCTCGAAAAGAAGGGCATCCTGAGCCGCGACAAGCTCGCCGCCGAGCTGAAGCCGATTCCGTTCAAGGACATCGATGGCCACCAGGAGAGCCTCAACAGCTACTACTACCGGCTCTGCGAGATCGACGACCAGGTGTGTTACCCCTGGGTGGCGCAGATCTTCTCGGGCTTCACGCTGCGTGAGCTCAAGGGCTGGATCGACGAAATGCTGGCCGCCGGGCAAGCCATCCCCGCCACCTACTACGAAGGCACGACGGTCAAGACGATCGCGGTCAAGCCGCCGAAGTTCTACGCCGGCATGCAGGAGCTCTACAACAAGCTGATGGAGAACGGCATCGAGGTGTACGTGATGAGCGCCGCCAGCGAGGAACTGGTGCGCATGGTGCTGGCCGACCCGAAGAACGGCTACAACGTCAAGCCGCAGAACGTGATCGGCGTAGGCCTGCTGCTGAAGGACCGCAAGACCGGTGCGGTCACCAATTCGCGCAAGCTGATCGCGGCAAAAACCTACGACCAGGCGGCCCTGCTCGACCACGAGCTGACGACCGCCCTGTGGGCCCCGATGACCTGGTTCGAAGGCAAGCAGGCCGCCATCTACACCTACATCGACGCCTGGAAGAAACCGATCCTGGTGGCCGGCGACACACCGGTCAGTGACGGCCCGATGTTGTTCCGCGGCACCGATGTGGAGCGCGGCGGCCTGCGCGTCTGGGTGAACCGCAAGGACAAATACCTGGCCCAGATCGAGGCCATGCAGAAGACCAACGCCGAGGCGCAAAAAGCCCAGGGCCTGCCCGTGACGGCCGACCGCAACTGGATCGTGGTCAAGCCGGACCAGATCCAGTAGGCCGCGCACTGCGCACTGCGCATTTCCTCCCAATTGACCGAGAGCCCCATGCAACCCCAACTCCCCATCGATGTCGATGCCCGAACCGGCGTCTGGACCACGGACGGCCTGCCGATGATCTATGTGCCGCGGCACTTCTTCGTGAACAACCACGTCGAGACCGAAGCCGTGGTGGGCCGCGAAGTTTATGCCCCGGCACTGTACAAGGCCGGGCACCGTTCTGCCTACTTCTGGTGCCAGCAAGAGGCCGCCACCCACGGCCTGGCCGGCATGGCGGTGTATGAGCACTACCTGAAGCGCCTGTCGCAGCGCGGCTGGGGCCTGTTCTCCTTCGCCGAAGCCGATGCCACCAGCGGCCACGCCCAGGTCAAGCTGGAGCACTCGGTGTTCGTGCTGGCCCAGGGCATTGCCGGCGTGCCGGTGGACCACAGCAAGGTCTGCTACCTGTTCGCAGGCTGGTTCTCGGGCGCGATGGACTGGGTGCTGGAAACCAGCGGCTCTACCGTGCGCACCACCAGCCTTGAGACCCAATGCGCGGCCGAAGGCCACGGCCACTGCATCTTCACCGTCAGCCCACTCTAGAGTCTTCCCATGCGCTACCCGCATTTGTTCGAGCCCATTCGCCTGAACCAGGTCTTGCTGCGCAACCGCATCGTCAGCACCGCCCATGCCGAAGTCTATGCCGAGGGCGGCAACCCGAACGAACGCTACATCCGCTACTACGAGGAAAAGGCCAGGGGCGGCGTGGGCCTGGCGATCTGCGGCGGCTCGAGCCCGGTGTCGCGCGACAGCCCCTGGTCCTGGTGGAGCTCGGTGAACCTGGCCACCAACAAGGTCATCGAGCCGCTGGCCAGCTTGGCCGAGACCATGCACAAGCATGGCGCCAAGCTGATGATCCAGGCCACCCACATGGGCCGGCGCAATGCCTGGCACGGCTTCGACTGGCCGCACCTGGTCAGCCCCTCGGGCATCCGCGAGCCGGTGCACCGCGGCAACGCCAAAACCATTGAGATCGAAGAGATCCGCCGCATCGCGGCCGACTATGGCCGCGCCGCCAAACGCGTGAAAGATGCGGGCCTGGACGGCATCGAGATCTCGGCCGCGCACCAGCAACTGATCGACCAGTTCTGGAGCCCCCGCGTCAACCACCGCACCGACGAATACGGCGGCAGCCTGGAGAACCGCCTGCGCTTCGGCATGGAAGTGCTGCAGGCCGTGCGCGAACAGGTGGGCGCCGACTTCTGCGTCGGCATGCGCATGTGCGGCGACGAATTCCATGAAGACGGCATCAGCCACGAGATGGCCAAGGAAATCGCCCAGGCCATGAGCGAAAGCGGCCTGATCGACTTCCTGAGCGTGGTCGGCTCCGGTGCCGACACCCACAACACCCTGGTCAACTGCATGCCGCCGATGGCACTGCCGCCCGAGCCGTTCGTTCACCTGGCCGCCGGCATCAAATCGGTGTCCAAGGTGCCGGTGATGCATGCGCAGAGCATCCGCGACGCCTCGCAGGCCGAGCGCATTTTGGCCACCGGCATGGTCGACATGGTGGGCATGACCCGCGCGCAGATCGCCGATCCGCACATGGTCATCAAGATCCGCGACGGGCGCGAAGACCAGATCAAGCAATGCGTGGGTGCCAACTACTGCATCGACCGCCAGTACAACGGCCTCGACGTGTTGTGCATCCAGAACGCCGCTACCAGCCGCGAAGAAACCATGCCCCATGTGATCGAAAAGACCACGGGCGTGCGCCGCAAAGTGGTGGTGGTGGGTGCAGGCCCGGCCGGGCTGGAAGCCGCCCGCGTGGCCCGCGAGCGCGGCCACGATGTGGTGTTGTTCGAGAAGAGCCCGGTCGTCGGCGGGCAGGTGAACCTGGCCGCCAAGCCGCCCAAGCGCGAGCAGATGGCCGGCATCATCCGCTGGTTCGACATGGAAACCGTGCGCCTGGGTGTGGACCGCCGCCTGGGCGTGGCCGCCACCATGGACATGATCCTGGCCGAACAGCCCGACGTCGTGGTGCTGGCCACCGGCGGCGTGCCGCATACCGGCCAGACACCGGCCTGGGGTGCGGCCGAAGGCCTGGCCGTGAGCGGCTGGGACATCCTCTCGGGCGCGGTCGCCCCCCTTGATAACGTGCTGGTCTACGACAGCATCAGCACCCATGCGGGCACCGGCGTGGCCGACTTCATCGCCGCGCGCGGCAAGCTGGTGGAGATCGTCACGCCCGACGTGAAAGTGGCCGACGACGTGGGCGGCACCACCTTCCCGATCTTCTACCGCCAGCTCTATGCGAATGGCGTGATCCAGACGCCGAACTTCTGGTTGGAGAAGGTCTACCGTGAAGGCGACAAGCTGATTGCCGTGCTGAAGAACGAGTACACCGAGGCGCTGGAAGAGCGCGCGGTGGACCAGGTGGTGATCGAGAACGGCATCCTGCCCAACGACAGCCTGTACTGGCAGTTGAAGCCCCTGTCGATGAACAAGGGCCAGACCGATATCGAAGCGCTGTATGACGCGCTACCGCAGCCCGGCCTGCGCGAAGCCACCGGCAACGGCCGCTTCCTGCTGTACCGCGTGGGCGACTGCGTGTCGATGCACAACATCCACGCCGCGATCTACGACTCGCTGCGCCTGTGCAAGGACTTCTGAAATGGGGCCCATCGTAATGTCCGACTGGAAGCTGTCGCGCAGCTTCGCCTTCGAGGGGCAAGACGTTCGCTACGAAATCCGTGGCGAGGGCCCGCCGCTCGTCCTGGTCCACGGCACGCCTTGGTCCTCGTTCAACTGGCGCCAGTTGATCCCGGAGCTGGCACGCACGCGGACCGTGTACTTCTATGACCTGCTCGGCTACGGGCAGTCGGACATGCGCGATGGCCAGAAGGTCGCGCTGGACGTACAGGGCCGGCTGCTGGCCGCGCTGCTGCACCACTGGCAACTCGACGCGCCACCGATCGTCGGCCACGACTTCGGCGGCACCACGGTGCTGCGCGCCCATTTGCTTGAACGGTGCAGCTTCGAGCGCATGGTCTTGATAGATCCGGTGGCGCTGTCGCCCTGGGGCTCGCCCTTCTTTGCCCATGTCAGGCAGCATGAGGCCGCGTTCAGGGGCGTGCCGGACGCCATTCATCAGGCGATCGTGACCGCCTACGTCAAGGATGCGACGCACAGTCCGATGCCGCCCGACACGCTGGCCGGCATTCTGCGGCCCTGGCTCGGCGAGCGCGGCCGGCATGGGTTCTACCGCCAGATCGCGCAGGCCGATCGGCGCTACACCGACGAGTTGGAGCCGCTGTACAGCGGCATCGCTCGGCCAGTGCTGATCGTCTGGGGCGAAAACGACGCCTGGATTCCGCTGCCGACCGGCAGGCGGCTGCACGAGGCCATTCCCGGTTCCGCATTCGTCCCCGTACCCGGTGCCGGCCACTTGGTACAGGAAGATCAGCCGCAATTGCTGGTCAATGTGTTGGAAAAATTCCTTGGATCCCGCTGATGGACTGGTCTCCTTCTCACCTGTTGACCCTGCTGTTCTGGCTCGTCGCGGCATGCTTCGCACTTGGCCTCGCGCGCCGCGCACAGCTGTGGCGAACCGGACGTGCAACCCCCGTGTCCTGGGGCGCACTGCTGACGATTCCGAAGCGGTATTTCGTCGACTTGCATCATGTCGTGGCGCGTGAACCGTATATCGCGCGCACCCACGTCGCCACCGCCGGCGGCGCGGTCGCAGCGCTGCTGCTGGTGGCCGTCAACTATGGCTTCGCGCTGTACTGGCGCGCGCTCGATCTGGCGATCGTCGGTGCTTCCGCGGTGATGCTGGTCGGCGTGTTCTTCGTCTGGCATCGTCGGCGGCAGCTGCCGGCACGCCTGTCGCGCGGCCCCTGGATGCGGTTGCCCTACACCCTCGCAGCCTTTGCGCTGGGACTGGCTGCGCTGACCTTGCTGCCCGCACAGACGCTGTCGCTCGTGATTGCGGCATTCGCGCTGCTGTTGCTGCTGATCGGATGCGCCGAGCTGGTGTTCGGCATTGCCGGAGGCGGGCCGATGAAACATGCGGTCGCCGGCCTGCTGCACCTGGGCCTGCACCCACGGCCCGAGCGTTTCGGCAGTCCTGCCGAAAAACGTTTCGCCACCGCGCTCAAGCCGCTGCGCCTGTCGGCCGACGACATGGGCGTGGGCAAGCCGGCCGACTTCGCCTGGAACAAGCTGCTGTCCTTCGATGCCTGTGTGCAGTGCGGCAAGTGCGAGGCCGCCTGCCCGGCCTTCGCCGCGGGCCAGCCGCTGAATCCGAAGAAGCTGATCCAGGACCTGGTGGTGGGCATGAGCGCCAAGAGTGATGCGGCCTACGCTGGCAGCCCCTATCCGGGCCGGCCCGTGGGTCAACATGCAGGCGCCCCGATGCTGCCCATCGTCGACGGCCTGATCAGCAGCGACACGCTCTGGTCCTGCACCACCTGCCGTGCCTGCGTGCAAGAGTGCCCGATGCTGATCGAACACGTGGACGCCATCGTCGACATGCGCCGCCACATGACCCTGGTCGGCGGCGTGGTGCCCAACAAGGGCATGGAAGCACTGGCGCAACTGCGCGACACCGACACCGTCGGCGGCTTTCCGCTGGCCGCGCGCCACCATTGGGCGGCCGACCTGAACCTGCCCGTGCTGCCCCACGCGACGCCCGGCGACCAGGCCACCGACTGGCTGCTGCTGGTGGGCGAAGGCGGCTTCGACATGCGTTACCAGCGCACCCTGCGCGCCTTGGTCAAGACGCTGCAAAAGGCGGGGTTGCAGATCGCCATTCTTGGCGCGGCCGAAACCGATTGCGGCGACCTCGCGCGCCGGCTGGGCGACGAAGCCGGCTTCCAGCGCCTGGCCATGCAGCTCATCGCCACGCTGCAGGCACGCAGCTTCAAGCACATCGTGACACCCGACCCGCATATCTTCCACGCCCTGAAGAACGAATACCCGGCCCTCGGCGGCAACTTCGACGTGTGGCACCACACGCAGTTGCTGGCCGACCTGTTGGGCCGCAAACAGCTGCAACCCACACGCGCCGCGAGCAGCGAGGCCGTGACCTACCACGACCCGTGTTACCTCGGGCGCTACGGCCGCGAAGTCGACGCGCCGCGCGCCGTGCTCAAGGGCATCGGCATCAAGGTCGTGGAGATGGAACGCAGCCGCGAGCGCGGACGCTGCTGCGGTGGCGGCGGCGGCGCGCCGTTCACCGACATTCCCGGCGCGACGCGGATCCCCGACATCCGTATGGCCGATGCCAGAAACACCGGCGCGGGCGTGGTGGCCGTGGCCTGTCCGAACTGCACGGCGATGCTCGAAGGGGTGGTCGGCCCGCGGCCCGAGGTACGCGACATCGCCGAACTACTGGCCCACGCATTGGAGCTTGCATGAACAGCAACAATAGCCACAACAGCCAAACCATGGTGCGGCGCATCGACCCGCGCCGCCCGGCCATCATCACACCCGCGGGCCTGCGCCGCATCGTCCTGGGCAGCAGCGAAGGCGAGCGCTTTGCCGCGCGGCAACACCAGGCACCGACCGCCAAACCGCTGCGCAGCGCCGGCCCGTTCAAGCGCGCCACACTGGTGGTCACCCATGCCGAACGCGGCGCCTTGACCGACACCGCACGCCAGGCGATCGCCGCGGCGGCGATCCTGGCCGCGGCCGACACCGAGGTCATCGTGGCCGTGCTCGGCGCCTGCCATGACGACCTGGCCGCACTGGGTGCCGACCGCCTGCTGGTGGCCGAAGACTTCGATCCCGGCCGCTACCAGCCCACCGCCTGCGTGCAATGGCTGCAGGGCATCCACGCCGCCCAGGGCTCCTTGCAGTGCTTGTTCGCCGACGCCGGCGCCGACGGCGAACTCGGGCGCCGCTTCGCGATCGCGGCCGGGCTCGACCTGGCCTGCCATGTGGTGGAACTCGGTGCCGACAGCCTGCGCTCGCCCGCCACACCGCTGCAAGACTGGCTGCGCCCCCACGCCCAGGTGATGCTGCTCGCCAAAGGCGTGGCCAGCACTCGGCTGCCATTCACCGGACTGGGTCTGCGCGACGCGGTGCAGGCCTTTCCGATCATGGCCGAAGCCCAGGTCGAAGACCTTGGCGTCCAGGCCGGCGACCCGCAGAGCCTGGCGCTGGAAGAGGCCGACTTCATCCTGGCCGCGGGCAACGGTGTGACCGACCTCACGCTGTTCCACAGCCTCGCGCGCGAAGTCGGCGCGGCCGTGGGCGCCTCGCGCGTCGCGGTGGACGACGGCCGCTTCGCGCGCACGCAGCAGATCGGCGCCACCGGCAAGACCGTGTTCGCGTCGGCCTACATGGCGCTGGGCATCTCCGGCGCGGTGCAGCACCTGCAGGGCATCAAGGACTGCCGCCATGTGATCGCGGTGAACCTCGATGCCTCGGCACCGATCACGCGCCGCGCCGACCTGACGGTGGTGGAAGACAGCGCCGCGCTGATGCAGGCCCTGCTCGCGCTGGTGCGCCGGCAAAAGGAGGCGGCATGAAACCCACCACGGACATTACGGTATTGGTCGCGGCGCGTGCGCATGCCGTCAGCGGCAGGCTGACACGCAGCCATGCCGACGCCACCGCCGCCGCGCTGGCGCTCGGCCTGTCCGGTACGGCAAGGCTGCTGAGCGCGGGCAGCCTGCCCGACGCCGTGGCCCGCGACTACCTGGCACTCGGCGCCACGCAAGTCGAGATTCTGGAATGCATCAACAGCACCAACAGCATCAACAGCGCCGACCTCGCAGCCACGCTGCTGCCCGCGCTACGCGATGTGCCCTGGGTGCTGGCCGGCACCCGCAGCGGCGCCGAGCAGGGCAGCGGCATGTTGCCGCATGCACTGGCGGCCGCACTTGGCCGGCCGCTGATTGCCGACGTGTTGTCGGTGCAGCCCGACGGTGCGGCCTGGATCGTCACCCAGGCCCTGCCCAAGGGCGCGCGCCGGCGCCTGCGCGTCAGTCCGCCGGCCGTGATTGTGGTGAGTGCCGCGGCCCCGGTGACGCTGCGCCATGCGCTGGCCGCGGCGATGGCCGGCCGCATCGTGCGCAGACCGGCACGTGGCGTGGAAGCCGCATCGACATCCACGCCCACGCCCACGCCCACGTCCGCACCCACCCCCATGGGCCAACTCGTGCCCGGCAGCAAACGCCGCAAGCTGCTCGAAGCCAGGGCCGTGCAAAGCGGACATGCCCGCATGCTGGGCGCGATCGAATCACCGTCGACCGGTGGCACGGTGCTGCACACCGGCGACGCCCACAGCAAGGCGCAGGCGGTACTGGACTACCTGCGAACCCATTCTCTCGTGCATTTTTGAGGAGACACCCCAATGAACAACCCCATTTCCGCGGCCACGCTGCTCACCCGTGAACTGATCGCGCGGCGCCGCCCGGGCCATAGCCTCGAAGCCCCCTTCTACCTGAGCGACAGCGTGCTCCAGGCCGATATGGAACACATCTTCGGCCAACACTGGATCTATGTCGCGGTCGAGCCGCAGGTGCCCGAGGCCGGCGACTACATCACCGTCGACTTCGGCAAACATTCGATCCTGATCGTGCGCGACGACGACATGCAGATCAAGGCCTTCCACAACGTCTGCCGCCACCGCGGCTCGCGGCTGTGCGCGACGCAGCAGGGCGTGGTGGGCAACATCGTCTGCCCCTACCACCAATGGACGTACGACCTCGCCGGCAAGCTGATCCATGCCAAACACATGGGCGAAGATTTCGACCCGCGCGGCCTGGGCCTGAAGCCGGTGCACCTGCGCAATCTCGCCGGCCTGATCTTCATCTGCCTGGCCAAGAACCCGCCGGAAGACTTCGCACTGATGGACCAGGAGATGACGCCCTACCTCGCGCCGCACCGACTGGCCGACTGCAAGGTGGCGGCCCAGATCGACCTGGTGGAAGACTGCAACTGGAAACTCACCATGGAGAACAACCGCGAGTGTTACCACTGCGTGGGCAACCATCCCGAGCTGACCATCTCGCTGCACGAATACGGCTTTGGCTACCAGCCCGACCCACAAAATGCCGAGGGCCTGCAGCGCTTCCAGGAGATCCTGGAAGCCAGCCATGCGCGCTGGGAAGCCATGGGCCTGCCCTCGGCCGAGATCGACACGCTCGACGAGCGCATCACCGGCTTTCGCACGCAGCGCCTGCCCATCGACCGCTCGGGCCAGTCGCAGACGCTGAACGCCGAAGTGGCGTCGAAGAAGCTGCTTGGCAACCTGCGCGATCCAGCGCTCGGGGGCCTGTCGTTCTGGACCCAGCCCAACTCCTGGCACCACTTCATGAGCGACCATGTCGTCAGCTTCTCGGTGCTGCCGATCTCGGCCACCAAGACCCTGGTGCGCACCACCTGGTGCGTGCACAAGGATGCCGTCGAAGGCGTGGACTACAGCGTGGAGAACCTCACCGCGGTGTGGAACGCCACCAATGCCCAGGACCGCCGCCTGGTCGAGGAATCTCAGATCGGCATCGGCACCGGCGCCTACGAACCCGGCCCGTATTCACCGTTCACCGAAGGACTGGTGGAAAAGTTCTGCAACTGGTATGTGCGCCGCCTGGACGCACTGACCCGCTGAGCCCTTCCCTCAGCCTTTCCACATCCACATCCACATCGAGCCGCGTTCCCGACAGCCGCCATGCCCTCACCTGCCCACGCCCCCGATTTTTCGGCGCCCGCCTCCCGCCCATGGTCCGCCGACCAGGACGAAACCTTGCGCTGCGTCCACGTGCGCCAGGAAACCCACGACGTCAAGACCTTCGTGCTGGCCGCCGACGGCCCGCGCAGCTTCCGTTACCTGCCTGGCCAGTTCATCACGCTGGAACTCGAAGTCGACGGCCGCCGCATCAACCGCTGCTACACCCTTTCGAGCACCCCTACCCGGCCCGACCTGGTGAGCATCACCGTCAAACGTGTGCCCGGCGGCATGGTGTCGAACTGGCTGCACGACCACCTGCGCGTCGGCATGGCGCTTGGGGTGATGGGGCCGTCGGGCGCATTCAGCTGCTTCAGCGCGCCAGCGCAGCGTTATCTGTTCGTGTCGGGCGGCAGCGGCGTCACGCCGTTGATGTCGATGACACGGGCGCTGCACGACCTGGGCAGCGATGCCGACATCGTGTTCGTGCATTGCGCCCGCACGCCCGCCGACCTGCTGTTCCCCGAAGAGCTCAGCATGATGGCGCGCAACATGGCGCACCTGCGCCTGGCCATGGTGTGTGAGCACCACACACACGGCAGCAACTACGCCGGACACCTGGGCCGGCTCGATCTGCACCGCCTGGCCCATATCGCGCCGGATTTCCTGCAGCGCGACGTCTACACCTGCGGCCCGGCACCGTTCATGGGCGCGGTGCGCGGCATGCTCGCCGGGGCGGGTTTCGACATGCAGCGCTACCGCGAGGAAAGTTTCTCTTTCGAATCCTTGCCCGCGGAAATTCAACCTGAAATAGAACATTCATCGCCAGAAAATGAAACCGGCGTTACAACATATCGAATTCACCTCCAAAAACTAGCGCAAGAATTTACCTGCCGATCCGATCAAACCATTTTGCAGGCCGCCGCGGCGGCCGGATTAAGGTTGCCGTCTTCCTGCAGCAGTGGAGCCTGCGGCACTTGTAAAACCAAAAAAATCTCGGGTCAGGTCGAAATAAAACACGCCGGTGGCATCCGCCAACGTGAAATTGACCAAGGCTGGATCTTGCCTTGCTGCAGCCGACCACAAAGCGATGTCGCATTAGACAGATAGCCGCCCAGGACGCGCACCACTTTAATTCAAAAATCACACCAATACATTCATTTACAGCCTTAATTTCCAAGCTGGTGCGATCTCATCCCATCGTGGTTTGAGTTGATTAAAATCGCCTTTTAAATCACAAAAATATAATAAAAATAGCCACACCATAAGTGGCACATTGCTTGCTTATAAAAATACCATAGTATTCACCCGCCAAGCTCCCGGAGACCCACGATGACTCAACCCAAAATCTGCGTCAGAGATCTTTACAAGATATTCGGAACCAATATCAAGGAAGCCGCCAAGCTATTAAGCGAAGGCCACACCAAGGACGAAGTTTTTGCCAAGACCGGGCATGTGGTGGGGGTCAACAAGGTCAGCTTCGACGTCATGCCGGGCGAGATCTATGTGCTCATGGGTTTGTCGGGCTCTGGCAAGTCCACCCTGATCCGGCTCATCAACCGCCTGGTCGAACCCTCTTCCGGCGCCATCACCATCGACGGCGAAGACATCGCCAAGCTGCCGCAACCGGAGCTGGTGAAGTGGCGGCGCAAACGCGTGGCCATGGTGTTCCAGTCGTTCGCGCTGATGCCGCACCGCAGCGTGCTCGACAACGCGGCCTTCGGCCTGGAAATGGCGGGCACGCCGCGCAAGGCGCGAGAAGACCGGGCCATGGAAGTGCTGCGGCAGGTCGGCCTGCAGACCTATGCGGCCAAATACCCGTCGCAGCTGTCGGGCGGCATGCAGCAGCGCGTGGGCCTGGCGCGGGCACTGGCGGTCGACCCCGACATCCTGCTGATGGACGAGGCCTTCTCCGCGCTCGACCCGCTCAAACGCATCGAAATGCAGACCCTGATGATGGACCTGCAGCGCGAGCAACGGCGCACCGTGCTGTTCGTGTCGCACGACCTCGAAGAGGCCTTGCGCATCGGCACCCGCATTGCCATCATGGAAGGCGGCAACCTGGTGCAGGAAGGCACGGCCCACGAGATCATCACCCGGCCGGCCAATGCGTATGTGCGCAAGTTCTTCGAAGGCGTGGACACCTCGCGCTACCTCACGGCCGCCGACCTGCTCGACCCCGGGCTCAACGGCCATTCCTACCACGGCGGGCCACGCCTGCCCTGGTCCACCACCCTGCCCGAAGCCATGAAGATCGTGCTCGGCATGGACCAGCCCGTGGGCGTATTCGACGCCACCGACCGCTTGCTCGGCTGCATCTCGCCGCGCAGCCTGCTCGTCAAGATGTCCCAGGAAGCCCGCCATGTCTGATCTCTTGAGCCAGTTCACCGATGCCACGCGCAACATGCTGCCCCTGGGCAAATGGGTCAACGCCGGCGTCAAAGAGTTATTGGACAACGGCGCCACCGTGTTCGACTCCGTCGGCGTCGTGGTCGAGGGCTTTGCCCAGTCGATCGAGCAGGGCATGCTGGCCATGCCCTTCTGGCTGGTCATCGGCGTGGCCGCGGTGGTCGGCGTGCGGCGCCTGGGCTGGGGCTTCGGCGTGTTCGTGGTCCTGTCCCTGCTGCTGATCGTGGTCACCGGCTTCTGGACACAGACCATGGTGACGCTGGCGCTGACCTTGTCGGCCACCCTGATCAGCCTGTTCTTCGGCATTCCGCTGGGCATCTGGTGCGCGCGCAACAACCACGTCAACGCCAGCGTGCGGCCGGTGCTCGACTTCATGCAGACCATGCCGGCCTTTGTCTACCTGATCCCGGCGGCCATGCTGTTCGGCCTGGGCCGCGTGCCCGGCACCATCGCCACGGTGATCTTCGCCATGCCGCCGGTGGTGCGGCTCACCAGCCTCGGCATCCGCCAGGTGAGTGCGGAGCAGGTGGAAGCCGGCAACGCCTTCGGCTGCACCTCGCTGCAACTGTTGTTCAAGGTGCAGTTGCCGATCGCCATACCGACCATCATGGCCGGCGTCAACCAGACCATCATGATGGCGCTGTCGATGGTCATCATTGCCTCCATGGTGGGTGCCGGCGGCCTGGGCAACGACGTGCTCGCCAGCATCCAGCGGCTGGACATCGGCCTGGGCTTCGAAAGCGGGCTGGCAGTGGTGCTGCTGGCCATCATCCTCGACCGGCTCACCGAAAGCTTCGGCGTGCGCAAGAACCGCGACAGCTGAAAACCCAACCCGACCAAGGCGCGCCCATGTCATCTGCCTCACCCGTCCCCCCGACCGCAGCCGGCACGAACCACGCCCATGCAAGCCACGTGACCCATGTCGGCTTCATTCTGCTGCCCGACTACTCGATGATCGCCTTCGCCAACGCGGTGGAAACGCTGCGCATGGCCAACTACATCAGCCGGAACACGCTGTACCGCTGGACCGTGGCCAGCCCCGACCAGACCACGGCGGTGGCCAGCAATGGCCTGGCGGTCACCGCCACCGGCGACCTGCCCGGCCTGGCCGACTGCGACATGGTCTTCGTCTGCGGCGGCGTGAACATCCGCAGCCACGTGGGCGACAAGGTACGCAAGATGCTGCGGCAGTGCGCGGCGTCGGGCGTGCCGATGGGTGCACTCTGCACCGGTGCGTTTGCGCTGGCCAGCGCCGGCCTGCTCGACGGCTACCGCTGCGCCATCCACTGGGAAAATCTCGCCGCCATCAGCGAAGAATTTCCCAAGGTGCGTTTCTCCAATGAGGTGTTCATCCTCGACCGCGACCGCATGACCTGCTCCGGCGGCACCGCGCCACTGCACCTGATGCTGCACCTGGTGCGCGCCAGCCACGGCGCCAAACTGGTGATGGACATTTCCGAGCAGTTCCTCGTCGAGCGGCTGCGCGCCAGCAGCGACCGCCAGCGGATTCCACAGCCCGAATGCATCGGGCCGGGCTACCAGCACCTCACCGAAGCCGCCGAGATCATGGCCGCCAACATCGAAGAGCCCTTGCCCCTGAGCGAACTCGCCAGCGCGGTGGGCCTGTCGCTGCGTCAGCTCGAACGGCTGTTCCACCGCTACTTCAAGCTGAATCCGGCGCAGTACTACATGAACCTGCGCCTACGCCGCGCCCAGGAGCTGCTGACGCACAGCAGCCTGCTGATCATGCAGGTCACGGTGGCCTGCGGCTTTCAGTCGTCTTCTCATTTTTGCAAGGCCTACCGCAGCCTGTTCGGGCATTCGCCGAGCGAGGAAAGGCGCAGGCATGCCGCCGCAGCCCAGCCCGCGGCCCGCCGGTCGGCAGCGCGGCAACAGGCCAGCCTGGCACCGGCGGCGTCGGTGATGTCATCGGCCCGTGACATGCCGCCGCCTTCCATCGATTTCGATTTCCCGATGAAGGAGCTTCGCCAAAGCCATACCCATCCCCTTGAGGCCTGAGACAGCTCTGGATTCGGCGGCCATCTTCAAGGGACTCAGAAGACCTTGTTGAGCGACAGCACGAAAGTGCCGCGCGCAGGATTCGAGACGTCCAGGTTGCCAGAAGAATTGAGCACGCCGGTCGTGTACTGGTCGTAGATGTTGGTCGAACCCTTGGCCTTGGTGTAGGCGCCGGACAGCGTCCAGCCGCCATCGAAAGACTTGCTCACGCCGACCTTGTAGTCCTTCCAGTTCCAGACCGAGTTGTCGGCCGCCCCGTTGCTGGCCACCCGCCCGATGCCATAGTGCAGGTTCAGCGTGTAGCCGTCTCCCAGCTCGGGATTCGCGCCGATGTCCCAGTAGCCCGTGCCGCGGGCATCGGTGATGCCGAAGAAGTCCTTGGTCATGGTTCGGTTGTACTTGCCGTAGAGGAACTTGTAGGTCAGGCCGAGCGACAACTCGCCGTAATCGAACTTGGTGCCGGTCGCGGAAATCACCGCGCCTGGGTATTTGTAGTAATAGGCCAGAACGCTATAGCCGATATCGCCGGCCGCCCCCGAATAGCCACCATACAGGTCCCATTCGACCGTGCCTTTTTCAACGTATCTTTTATCGATGGTGGACAACCAGGTGCCCACGGAAAACCCGCTGGCGTGCACATAGTCCACACCGCCCTGCAATGCCGGTCGCCCCCAGGTTTGCCGAAATCCGCGCGACACGTATTGCGAGGCCAATGTGATGTTGGCAGAGAGAGGGGAAGCTGCCGGCGCCGCATCGGGTGCGGGCGCGGCCTCGGCTTCCGTGCCGGCGGTCTGGGCCTGTGCCGAACAAACCCAGAGGCCCAAAATGACAGAGGAAATTCGCAGGGTCGATTTCATAATGTGTTCGTTGAAAAATGAGTTTTCGGACCAGGCACGTATTGCCTGCCCTGGATTTCATTATTCGATGCACACATCCGGCGCAACCGCCCGATTTCGACGCAACACCATCGGGAAACGACATCGCCTCGCCAGTTCTCCATGCATGATGGCGGCACACAGCACCCTTGCCGCGCGCGGACAACTCCGCGTCGCTTCCAGCAAAGTTCCGCCGCGTCAACCTGTGAAAGTGCAAGATGTTGCGACCCTCGATGCAACACCCTCATTTACAAGGACCGGCTCATGAATTTGAAACTCGCTTTTCTCGGTGTGGCTTGCTCGATTGGCTGGTTGTGCGGACCTGCCGCACATGCCGAAGACGCCAGCTGCAAAGCTGTGCACTTTGCCGACGTGGGCTGGAGCGACATCGCCGCCACCACCGGCATGGCCTCGGTGGTGCTCGAAGGCCTGGGCTACAAGCCCACGGTGACGATTGCCTCGGTGCCCATCACTTTCGCGGGCATCAAGTCCAAGCAGATCGATGCCTTCCTGGGCTACTGGAACCCCACCATGACCCCCATCATCGAGCCCTTCGTCAAGGCGGGCCAGATCAAGGTGCTGGACACCCCCAACCTGGTCGGTGCCAAATACACCCTGGCCGTGCCCGCCTACCTGTATGACAAGGGCCTGAAGACCTTTGCCGACATCGTCAAGTTCCAAAAGGAACTGGACGGCAAACTCTACGGCATCGAGCCCGGCAACGACGGCAACGCCATCATCCAGGGCATGATCGACAAGAACGAGTTCGGCCTCAAGGGTTTCAAGATGGTCGAATCCAGCGAAGCCGGCATGCTGGCCGAAGTGCAGCGCGCAGGCCGCGCCAGCAAGGCCATCGTCTTCCTGGGCTGGGAGCCGCACCCCATGAACGTGCAGATGAAGATGAAGTACCTGGAAGGCGGCGACACCAGCGGATTCGGCCCCAACTATGGCGAATCCAAAGTCTTCACCGCCGTACCTCCCAGCTATGAAGCCCGCTGCCCCAACGTGGCCACGCTGTTGAAGAACCTGCAGTTCACCACCACGATCGAGAACATGGTGATGGTGGACATCATCAACAAAGCCAAGCCCAACGATGCCGCCCGCACCTACCTGAAAAAGAACCCCGGCGTGCTGGACGGCTGGCTCAAGGGTGTGAAGACCTTTGACGGCAAGGACGGCTTGGCGGCGGTCACTGCGGCGCTGAAATAAGCCAGCCTCACCCCATCCCTCTCCCGCCAGCGGGAGAGGGGGCAACACCGGGCAGCCGCCCCATTTCCAAGCTCCGCCATGCACACTGCCCCCTCCACCCATTACTGCCTGAACCTGGCCTGCGGCAGCGCCCAGGGGCAGGTTGCTGCCGTGTCGGCCCTGCTCAACACACACGGTGCCTACATCGAACAATTTTCGGTGTTTGACGACCACAGCACCGAGCGCTTCTACGTGCGCAGCGTGTTCAGCCTGACCAGCTCGGTACAGGCCTTGCACAGCGCGTTTTCGGAGCTGGCGGTGGGTTTTCCGCAGGCGCAGTGGCAGGTGCACGACCTGGCCCAGCCGACCCGCGTGCTGATCATGGTGTCCAAGTTCGACCACTGCCTGCGCGAGCTCATCGCCCAGTGGCGGCGCGGCGAACTCAAGATGGACATCGTGGCCATCGTCTCCAACCACGCCGACCTGGCACCGCTGGCTGCGGCCGAAGGCATCCCCTTCCACCACCTGCCGATCACCGCCGACACCAAGCCCGCGCAAGAAGCCAAGCTCAAGCAACTGATCCTGGACACCGATGCCGAGTACGTGGTGCTGGCCCGCTACATGCAAGTGCTGAGTGAAGCCCTGTGCCACGAGCTGCATGGCCGCGTGATCAACATCCACCATTCCTTCCTGCCCGGCTTCAAGGGCGGCAAGCCCTACCAGCAGGCCTTTGACCGGGGCGTGAAGCTCATCGGTGCCACGGCCCACTTTGCCACCACCGACCTGGACGAAGGCCCCATCATCGAACAGTCGGTGGAGCGCGTGGACCACGCCGACACGCCCCAGCATTTGTCGCAAGCCGGTCGCCTGGTGGAAAGCCTGGTGCTGTCGCGCGCCATGCGCTTCGTGCTGGAGCGGCGGGTCTTCATCAACGGCATGAAGACCGTGGTGCTGCGCTGACCTTTGATCTTGTGCGCCGATCTTTTGCGCTAACCTCTCGAACACACTCCCCCATGAGCTCTCACCCGATCCCCAGTTTCGTCGACGGCCTGCCGGTACACGGCGGCGGCGAATCCTTCGCCAATCTCAACCCCGCCACCGGTGCCGCCATCGGCTGGTTGCGGGACGGCGCCGAGGCCGACGTGAATGCCGCGGTCGCTGCGGCACAGCGTGGGTTCACCGTGTGGTCGGCCATGACCGGCGCCGAGCGCGGGCGCATCCTGCACCGCGCCGCACAACTGCTGCGCGAGCGCAACGACGAGCTCGCGGCGCTCGAAGTTCAAGACACCGGCAAGCCCTGGCAGGAAGCCAGCGTGGTCGACGTGGCCAGCGGTGCCGACTGCATCGAATATTTCGCCGGTGCGGCCGCCACGCTGGCCGGTGCGCAATACCCGCTGAAGAATGCTTTCGCCTACACGCGGCGCGAGCCGCTCGGCGTGTGTGTGGGCATCGGCGCATGGAACTACCCGGTCCAGATCGCCTGCTGGAAGTCCGCCCCCGCGCTCGCCGCCGGCAATGCGATGATCTTCAAACCATCCGAGCTGACGCCGATGACGGCGGTGAAGCTGGCCGAGATCTACCTGGAGGCCGGTGTACCGCCGGGTGTGTTCAACGTGCTGCAGGGCCGTGGCACCACCGGCGCACTGCTGGCCGCCCATCCGGACGTGGCCAAGGTGTCAGTCACTGGCTCGATCCCCACCGGCAAACGGGTCATGGCCAGCGCTGCCAGCACCTTGAAGCGCGTCACCATGGAGCTTGGCGGCAAGTCGCCGCTGATCGTCTTCGAAGACGCCGACTTCGAGCAGGCGGTGACCGCGGCCATGATGGCCAATTTCTACACCCAGGGCGAGATCTGCACCAACGGCACCCGGGTGTTCGTGCAGCGCGGGATCAAGGACAAGTTCCTGGCCCGACTGAAAGAGCGCACGCTGCTGCTGCGCATGGGCGACCCGACCCACCCCGAAACCGAAGTCGGCGCACTGATCTCCGCCGCCCACCGCGACAAGGTACTGGGCTATGTGGCCAGCGGCGTGGCCGAAGGCGCGACCCTGGTCTGCGGCGGCACGCCGGTGCAGGTGCCTGGCTGCGAGCAGGGCAACTTCGTCGCGCCCACCATCTTTGCCGACTGCACCGACGGCATGACCATCGTGCTGGAAGAGATCTTCGGGCCGGTCATGGCCGTGCTGGTGTTCGACGGCGAAGCCGAAGTGGTGCAGCGTGCCAACGCCACACGCTTCGGCCTGGCCGCGGGTGTGTTCACGCGCGACGGCACACGCGCGCACCGCGTGGCGGCCAGCCTCAAGGCAGGCATCTGCTGGATCAACAACTACAACATCACGCCGATCGAAATCCCGTTCGGCGGCGCGGGCGAATCCGGCATCGGCCATGAAAACAGCATGGTGGCGCTGGAGCACTACACCCAGCTGAAGACCGTGTACGTGGAGCTGGGCCAGGTGGCCTGCGGCTACCGCTAGGACACAAGCCATGGCTGTAGAGACTTTCGACTACATCATCGTTGGCGCCGGCTCGGCCGGTTGCGTGCTGGCCAACCGCCTGACCGAAGACCCCGAGGTCAAGGTGCTGGTGCTGGAGGCCGGCCCGGCCGACCGCAGCATCTTCATCCACATGCCCTCGGCCTTCGCCTACCCGTTGGCCAATGACAAGTACAACTGGTTCTACCATTCCGAGCCCGAGCCTTTCATGGACAACCGCCCCATGTACTGCCCGCGCGGCCGGGTGCTGGGCGGCTCCTCGTCGATCAACGGCATGGTCTACATCCGCGGCCACGCGCTCGACTACGAGGGCTGGGCCAGCTACAAGGGCCTGGAGAACTGGTCTTATGCCGACTGCCTGCCCTACTTCCGCAAGGCCGAAACCCGGGCCAAGGGCGGCGATGCCTACCGCGGCGACAGCGGCCCGCTGAATGTGTCCACCGGCGCCTGCATCAACCCGCTCTACAACGCCTTCATCGAAGCCGGGCAGCAGGCCGGCTACGCCTATACCGCCGACATGAACGGTTACCGCCAGGAAGGCCTGGGGCCCATGGACATGACGGTCCACAAAGGCCGGCGTTGGAGCGCGGCGATGGCCTATCTGCGCCCGGCATTAAAACGCCCCAACCTGCAGGTGCGCACCCGCGCGCTGGTAGCCCGAGTGGTGTTCGAGCCCGAGACCAGCCCGCCCAAGGCGATCGGTGTGGAAGTCATCAACGGCCACCATACCGACCTGATCCGCGCCAGCCGCGAAGTCATCCTGTGCGGTGGCGCCATCAACTCGCCGCAGTTGTTGATGCTGTCTGGCGTGGGCAATCCCGACGACCTGCGTCGCCTGGGTGTCCGCGTGATGGCGCCCTTGCGCGGCGTGGGCGCCAATCTGCAGGACCATCTGGAAACCTATGTGCAGTACCAATGCAAGGAGCCGATCACCCTGTACAGCGCGATGAATCCCGTGGCCAAGATGAAGATCGGCGCAGAATGGATGCTCAAGGGCACCGGCCTGGGCGCCACCAACCACTTCGAATCGGGTGGTTTCATCCGCAGCGAAGCCGGCGTCAAGCATCCCGACCTGCAGTACCACTTCTTGCCGATGGCGATCCAGTACGACGGTAGCGCTCCCGCCAGCTTCCACGGCTTCCAGGCCCATGTGGGGCCGATGCGCCCGACCAGCCGCGGCGCGGTGACGCTGAAAAGCGCCAACCCGAAAGAAGCGCCACGCATCCTGTTCAACTACATGGCCACGGCGCAAGACCGCAAGGAAATGCGCGCCGGCATCCGCTTGACGCGCGAGATTTTTGCGCAAAAAGCTTTCGACCGTTTCCGCGGCGATCCGGTCTCCCCCACCGACGCGGTGCAAACCGATGCCGAAATTGACGCCCATATCCGCGAGCACGGTGAAAGCGCGCTGCACCCGTCGTGCACCTGCCGAATGGGTACGGACGAGATGGCCGTGACCGACCACAGCGGCCGGGTCCACGGCGTGGCCGGCCTGCGGGTAGTGGACGCGTCCATCATGCCCGACGTCGTCAGCGGCAACCTGAATGCACCTACCATCATGCTGGCGGAGAAAATGGCCGATGCCATCCGCGGCAAGGCACCACTGCCACGCTCGGACGCCCCGTTCTTCGTGCATCCCGACTACCAAACCGCCCAGCGCTAAAAATTAAGAGGCACCTACCATGGCCGTCAGCGTCTTCGACATCTTCAAGATCGGCATCGGCCCGAGCAGTTCCCACACCGTCGGCCCGATGCGGGCCGCGCGGCTGTTCACGGAGCGGCTGCTGCACCAGGGCCTGCTTGCCGCCTGTACCCATGTCGAGGTCAAGCTGTATGGCTCGCTCGGCTCGACCGGCAAGGGCCACGGCTCGGACAAGGCGGTGCTGCTCGGGCTCGAGGGCCACGACCCCGAAACTGTGGATGTGGAGGCGATCCCGGCCTTGCTGGCGCGCATCCGCGAGACCGGCCAGCTGCAGCTTGCCGGCCACCACGCCGTGCCGTTCAAGGAAAAGGACGACCTGACTTTCTTCCGCCGCGAAACCCTGCCCTTCCATCCGAACGGCATGCGCTGCGTGGCCTTCGACGCGGCGGGCGCCGAACTGCTCAACCGTTGTTACTACTCGGTGGGCGGTGGCTTCGTGGTCAGCGACGAGGTGGCGGCCGACGGCGAGAAACAGAAGATGCTGGTCCCGGACGTCACGGTGCTGCCCTACCCCTTCCACAGCGGCGATGAGCTGCTGCGGCAGTGCCAGGACGCGGGCATTTCGATCGCCGAGCTGATGCGCCGCAATGAACGCCATTGGCGCAGCGATGCCGAGATCGACGCCGGCCTGCACAAGATCTGGGACGTGATGCAGGCCTGCGTGGCGCGCGGCTGCCGCACCCAGGGCATCCTGCCCGGCGGCTTCAAGGTCAAGCGCCGCGCCGCCGACCTGTACGGCCAGCTGTGCGCCAACCCGGAAGCCGCGCTGCGCGACCCGCTGCAGGTGCTCGACTGGGTCAACCTCTACGCCCTGGCGGTCAACGAGGAAAACGCCGCCGGCGGCCGCGTGGTCACCGCGCCCACCAACGGTGCGTCCGGCATCGTGCCCGCCGTGCTGCACTACTACACCCGTTTCGTCGCCACCGCCACGCCCGCCGGCGTGATCGACTTCATGCTGACCGCCGCGGCCATCGGCATGTTGTACAAGGAAAACGCTTCGCTGTCCGGCGCCGAAGTCGGCTGCCAGGGCGAGGTGGGCGTGGCCTGCTCCATGGCGGCGGCCGGCTTGTGCGCGGTGATGGGTGGCAGCCCCGAGCAGGTTGAAAACGCGGCCGAGATCGGCATGGAACACCACCTCGGCCTGACCTGCGACCCCGTTGGCGGGCTGGTGCAGATCCCGTGCATCGAGCGCAACGCCATCGCCTCGGTCAAGGCCATCAACGCCGCGCGCATGGCCTTGCACGGCGACGGCACGCACCATGTGAGCCTGGACAAGGTCATCAAGACCATGCGCGAGACCGGCGCCGACATGATGACCAAATACAAGGAAACCGCACGCGGCGGGTTGGCGGTCAACATCGTCGAATGCTGAAGCCGGGCGGGCGGTGCATGCCCGCTCTACCATGAGGGACTCGGATCAGGGACTGGGCGACGGCGCCTAAACGGTGTCCAATGTAAAGATCGTCATCGCCTTCCGCAGCCAGTCCGTTGCAGGGAGCCACCCCACAAGGAAACTCCAATGCGCCTGCGCATCGCTTTTCCGCCAAGTCCCGTGCCGCTGCCGCGCTGGATGCCTCTGGTCCTGGCCGCAAGCGGCCTGCTCGCAGCCTGTGCCACGGTCGCGCCGGGCCGCCAGCCCGCAACGTCTGCGGCCGCGCTGTCTCCCAAGGCCGCCTACGAAACCACCAACCGGCTGACCTGGGGCGCCAACCTGAACGTCGTGGCGCAGGCCGAGGCCCAGGGCTCCGCCGCCTACCTGTCGCAACAGCTGCACCCTGGCCCGGCCGCGCTGCCGCCGGCGGTGCAGCAGCAGATCGAGGCGATGACGATCAGCCAGCGCCCGTTCGAAGACCTGGTGCGGGAGATGGAGCAGCGCAACAAGGAAGGCACCAACCCCGCGGCCACCGAGGACGACAGAAAAGCCGCGCGCCAGGCCTACCAGCAGGAGATGAACCGCCTCGC
>Ga0307514_10001842_pt1 | contig 23482 bp, 26 predicted proteins | sample 16_EM_MG_FD_203088 | JGI IMG/M metagenome (GOLD analysis project Ga0307514, IMG submission 203088) | Populus trichocarpa ectomycorrhiza microbial communities from riparian zone in the Pacific Northwest, United States - 16_EM | ecosystem: Host-associated > Plants > Roots > Unclassified | place...
CATCAACAACGGCATATCTCTCGTCCATGATATGCTACCATTTATATAAGAAAGTGGAGCGCGCTTATGAATGATAAACGCCTACTCACAGGTTCACTCATCCACTTCCCTTCAAGTCCACCTTCTTCGACCCACCTCATCCCACCAAGCAGACCCGTCTCGTATTCCGTTCGCCTTGGAATTTCTCCACTCACCCAAACCGTCCCATTAGCAACCGCGTGTCCTTCTCTATATCTCTCCACAACCCCGCCCGACTCTTCAATCCCTTCAAACGTGGGATCGGGAGGCAAAATACACATGACTTTATCATAATTCGGCCTAGGGGCAATACCCCTCGCGATAGGTCTATCAGGGTGCACATCAACAACGCAAGGACTCGGAGGAGGCGTGCAGGATTTCAGATGTGAAGAAGGACCCGCACTGGTGGCATTTCGGAAGGCAAGAAATGAAAGCAGACCACCGGTATGGTCACTGTGCCAGTGCGAAGTAATGACACGTTCGATTCGGTGAACCGGTACCTGCATCGCAGTGATGTTGCGTACAAGTGATTGAGAATCTGGTCCGGTATCGAAAAGGGTCAATTGAGGAGTATCGTCTCCCTCTACATACGTTTCCTGATGATGATCATCCGCTTTGGTCTACTTTTTCAAATGGAACGGAGTCGCTCACAATCAGGGCAGCAAATCCATGGGCGCCTTCATGTGAAAAATTGAAATTTGAATCAGAATTGAGCTGCTGCTAACTCGCCACAACAGAACTTGTCAAAGTCAAGCACAGGTGCTCCTTTCGCTTCATCGTATACACCATGTCCAGGTTGGTTCAAGTGTTGTTGAAGTTCATGAGTGAAGCCAGGGGGGAGTTTCGTCATCCTGAACGATACTATAAGATGACTACATCGTCACAATAGATGGCAGATTACCATTCAATGCTGTTGTCCACCAGGATGGTTATGGTCAAATTATCAACGGACCGCAAGCCTGCAGGCATATAAGTATTGGCGCCTATAAGGGTTGCGATAAAAGTTATGATCGGTCTATGGATGACTTCCGATTCTGGTTCAAATTCTTTAGTAATACATGTATCTAATGAAGTTTACAAATCCACCAGTGAAAGTAGTAAAACAGTTTCCAGCAACACACTGAAAAAAATGAGAAGCAATAAATCAAAGAATAAAGCAACACGAATCGGAATGTAGCAAGACAGCATGCTCCCATTTGAAGTCCCATTCACCAAACATTAGTACCCTACTCCACCATAACCCAATGCAGCTCCCGATTCTGCGAGTGTGCGTTGCCTGAACGCCTAAGCATAATAGGTCAGGTATGCAGACAATATCGATCGACAGAAATATAACAAACCCTGCGGTATTTAGTTCGCTCATAGGTTACCAATCCAACGACAATCAGAGCGATCACCGATATTCCAGCAAAGACACCAAGACCGATTGGCAGCACGGATAATTTCTTGCCAGGAAGTTGGATGGCACCTGCAGGAGATGGTTGCACTGGGGTTGTTGAAGCAGGGCTCAGGGTGAAAGAAGTGATAAATGGTGTACTCGTGGTCGTTGGATCTATCGTACTTGATGTTCCCTAAATACCCTTTTTAAACATCTCTCAGTCAATAAATAGGAATGTGCCTTTACACTGACGACCACTGGCGCTTGGCCCGACGGAACACCAGCGTCCGAAGTTGATGTAGGTGTTACAGTATTTGAGGCGAAGGGTGTTGAATCTGGCGTTGGAATAGAACCAGAGGACGATGAGGATACAATCTGGAATGAAAGAAAACAATCAGATAGCTTAGAGCCTCAATGGAATTGGGGGCTTACAGTGGAACTAGATTCTGCAGGAGTGGTAGTGGATGAGGATGATGTTGCAGAGGAACTCGCTGACGTAGAAGAAGATGAGGATAATGTTGCAGAAGAACTCGCTGACGTAGAAGAAGATGAGGATGATGTCGAGGCTGAAATGACAAACACGTTAACGTTAGATCGATTATTCTGGAATTAGATACGCACTTGTAGAGGACGGCAGACTAAGGCCTGTCCCAGATCCTGTCGATGTAAAAGTCTGTCGATTGCTTGTCGAATTAGAGGACGCTGTCGTAGTGGAAGATGGAGGAAGACCAGTTCCTGATGATGATGATGAACTCGTTGTAAGAGTGTAGTGGTTATTGGGGCTGATTATTGTAGAGTTGGAGACCGCACTTGAAGAGGAAGATGGAGGACGACTCGACGATGACCCTTTCGCTTCTAGAGTACAAGTTTTCACCTCCTGCACTACATCTTGTCCCTTTTCATCCTTGACCGGGGTGAAAACTATAACACAAGTCACCGTTATGGGACCCAATGGACTAATTACGAAGGTCAGGCATTGTGTTGGTAATTATGGCTCGGCTAGATAGACGTACGTATCTGTCGTAGTGACTGTTGTGATCGACTTGGATCGGCCATCCGACTGACGCCGTTGAGGAGGCAGGGCATGAATAGGGAGCGAGAGCAGCAAGGAATGTAGAAACAGGAAGAGAAATGAGACTGGGCCAAGATACATGGCTTAAGGTTGAAAAATTGTTGCGCCCCTTACCAGCGGAGCCGCAATTGCCCCAGGCGTTGAAGGTAGAAAGAGAATAAAGCAAAGAAGAAAGAAAAAAAAAAGAATGGAACAAGTGCACTTTCAATGACAATGAAGAAGGTCAAAGGTGTGACGAGGTCACAAGTGTTATGTCACACTGATTTTCAGTCGCCCGGGTGAGCTTGATCCTGAAGCTTGAAGGTTTGAGTATCCAAATGAGATTAAATACTAGTAATACACTGTACGTCGACATGGGCCTCTTAACTGAATAGATTGAGATTATATAACACGCATTATTGCATGCCACCTTCCACAAGCTTGTACGCTGCTTTATCCCCCCTGCGCCAATGCCGATGTTGCAACCATTCCACGATGCTACCTATCGCTGTACTTATCCTTTGTGTCCCCCACTCTTCAAAAGCCATTGACAATGCCACGTTGATCACCACCGCCACAAGCAGGGTGTAGCGGCCAGTAACCGGTATCGTCATCAATCCTAATAGACTCTTCACTTTATGAGGGGAACCTAACAGCACGAAAACACTGAATGAAGTGAGGAGAAACGCGGAGAGCATTAGCCATCCTGTTGGGGCCATGCATGACTCATCAATATTAACATATAGCAACCAAAGGTCACATACCATTTGTCCACATGGATTTTCTGTAAGGAGGCCCAATGCTGAATACGGCCGCAACATGGATATACTGAAAGCATGAAACCAAGAATAGGACGGTGTTCTCGTAGTTCAAAGATTCCAGTTTATTGCTACCGTTATCTGAAGGCAATTTATTTGGAGGTGAAGTATACCTTTAGATAAAGTTGAGATAAATCTTGCTTCAATGTTGGAGTATTGCTTACCAATCTTGTCTGCGAACCCAAAGGTATGCCCATATTTGAATTGCACTCGTGATAACGATCTGTCCAATTATGCTTGTCAACACTTTCTTAGACACAAGGCTCGCTGTTGGTCGCTTGTGGTAGATGCGGGGATAAGGAAGGGTTCGCCCCACTGGGAAAAGATACTTTTAGAATTCATACTTGGCAAGATTACGATCCTTACTTGTTATGGCAATTGGGGGGATGATAAAAAGGTCAATATAAAGGAACTGATAGAAATATGGGTTCAGCATTCAGTAAAGGCGATACCACACATACCTGCAAATCACCTAGGGACGAAGCAAAAGAGTATAGCAATGTAACGGTCGTAAATTGGATCATGGAATACAAAGCCCTGTTTCTTCCTTATCAACCTGGACACATCAACACCAGGTAGACCACTCACATATACTTGAAACAACTGAAACTGGTAACAAGCGCAGCACGCCCTTCTTTGATGAGTTCAAGTACACACCCAATGTCAGGCGTCCCTGTTGTAAACGGCGCTGCAACACTGGCCTCTGCTTCTGACAGCGAGATCCCAACGTCCGCCGCCTTCAAAGCAGCACAATCGTTAGCTCCATCACCACACATTAGGACAGTGTATCCAAGGGTTTGCAACCGCTCAACAACTTCATTCTTCTCATCGGGTGACATCCTAGCGAAGACTTGTGCTTTCACCAACATTCGTTGCAGCGTTTCTAGAGGTGCATAGTTTGCCATCCAACGGAACACATCCCCAGTGACGACGAGGGAGTACTCCTGATAACTGGTTCCATCGCCTTCAATCGCATGATGATGTGGAGGAGGAAGGGGCTTCAGGCTGTAAGAATCCAGCTTCCAAAACGGATCGTCCGTGCAAGTCCAAACCAAATTTGCCGACGGTGAGCCAGAATTACCTATTTATTCAAATTCATTAGATAGGCGGATACAGCATCTAAACCATGAATATACCTCTTGCGAACGAGGGTGAAAAGACATGCGCAGCCTGACTGATCAAGGCGCATTCTCGCGCGACACTCACAGCTGTGAGTGGGTTGTCACCCGTAATCATCCTGCAAGCAAGATGCGCCGAACGCAAGCTTTGAATAGCCGGAGTAGTACCAGGCTTCAACCTATTCTCAAATATGACAAGACCCAAGAATCTAACACCCGATTCCGCTTGCTCTCTGAGGTTTGCTTGAGTCGACTAATTCATACGATTGAAAAAAAACCCGACCTTTTCATCCTTTGGGCTTTCAACCAAGACAAACTCTCAATGCTCTTGCCAGCGATGGCGATGACACGATAACCCCGTTTCGTATAGTATGATAAAAGGTCGTCGTAATCATCAGGAACTACAACGACGTATAGCTCTCAGTGTACAATTGTGTATAAGCAGGAAAAAGATTACTCACGAGATGATGCCTCGCAGATCTCCACCATCACTTCTGGCGCGCCTTTGACATATATTTCCATGCTGCTGCTTTTGAATCGCTTGACAATAACACTCATCCGCCGTAATGAAGACACAAAATCAAAGGTCCGAATGACACCCAATTCCAAGAAATGAGCATGCTGAGGCGTATCAGAAACGAAGTCGGATAACCATAATCATCTTTCGCTCACCTTGGATGCTCCCTTCAAAGCATCTTCTAATCGAAATTCCGCACTTCCTGGAGGCCTTACCACTGTCTGTACCAATGCTGTTTGTTCAACGACGGCACCCTTTGCTTTGATGTTGCCGGTGCCAATCCTGCCCTCCTCCAGGTCCCATTTCGTGAACCCAAACATCTTTACATCCAAAGGATCTCCAACGAGTTCTCCATCCACTTTCTTCAGCGAGTGGCATGTGGCGAGAGCGTGTAAAAAAGTTGCCTTGTCCTTACCCAAGGGTAGGTCATGGACGTCTTCCAAGAGCTCTCCAAATCTATTGACGTTTCTTTCCAAGCTACGCACCCCAAGAATGTCTAGTCCGTCTTCCGTCAGCGTTCCGGTTTTGTCAAAACAACAAACGTTGATTTTGCCTGCGACGTTGACTCGACTAGGTGAGATGCAAAAAATATTATGCTTGCGCAGTCTTGCAAGTGCGAAACCTGTTCCTATGGAAAGAGCTGCTGGTAGACCTGGAGGAACTACGGTTGTGATTAGATCTAAGGCCCGGACAACTATGGTATGCCAGGGAAGCTGTTTGATAAGTCAGGCTATGGTTCTTCGTGACTTTCTCGATTCAAAGACCCACCCCGATTCTTATGAATCCAACAACGCTAAAAGAGAATCCGAGAATTGCAATGAGAGCCAGGACACCTATAAACCTAACCGAATCCCGATAGAATTTGAAGCCGATTGGTTTTGGGAACAACATAGACCGAATGAGGGATCCTTTCGTCGTGTTGAAACCTAAAAACTAATGTTTACTTACGCTCCAAAAATTGTGATAAAGAGGTAGTCTCACCCGTTCGGACAACAAGACCTAGTGCTGGCCTCTCCTGCCCTACGCCGTAAAACGAACCACGAATGCGCACCACCCTTGTTCCACCATACAAAAAGGTTTTGGGATTCTCAGATTTTTCATCCCGCCATTTAAGGATGTCCTCGTCCTTGGCTTGCACTTTGTTAACTGGCACACTTTCACCTGTTAGCATGCTTTCATTGATGATAGCGTCTCCCGACAGAAGGAAAAAATCTGCTGGTATTGTGGTGAGGCGGGAAGTCGAGATATTCACAATGTCTCCAGGAACCAAGTCGGGGGAGTCACAAGTTGTCCCTGAAATAGATCATGAATATCATCTCAACAGGAACTTATGCACATATTACAAGACCCGTCTCGAAACACGTCCACGACACAGATCAGTCTTGACATATCTCTGATGCGGCTGATTGTCTGGGACGCAGTCAGTCTTAAATTCTTAACGCAAGATGTGTCTTTACCTTCTTCGTCTCGACGAGCGTTGTGGCTATACTAATTATAGAGATGAGGGCGATGCAGAATGCATAATAGTAGTAATCATCCAACGACCATAGGATGATACTGGCAATTTGAAAGACATAAAACGGATGAATGATCTGGGAAACTATTCAGAAAGGGGGTTCCAACATCAAAATCATACTAACCTCGTCGACGAGGAGAGATACTATCGATTTGCCTTCGATATCAATCACGTTCTTATTAAAGAGGGTTAATCGTTGCTGTATCGTGGGCGTCTCAACACCACTTTGTACAGCTGAAAGAGAGGTCCACTGAGGATCCCGCCAGTCTCTAAATCATGAATTGTAGGCACAAAGGATGATTAGGAATCTGATTCACAAACCTAACCATTGAAAAAAGGCCTGTCCTTGGATCGACCGCCAATCTATTGTATCTATAGTCTATAACAAGGAGATTATGCAGGAAACCATCTTTGACGCCGAAATCTCTATTCCTGGGGATCAAGATTTCTGTTCCGGGTACAGAGGGGATTGTTTCAGGAAATACGGTGGTTATAGGGTACCGATAAATTAATTTTTGAATAGGAAGCAGCATTATGGCTCTATATGAGGACTAGAAGTAACTTCAGCAACGGTTTAAAGAAAATTCAGATGTACGCACCTCAACCATCACGAATCCACCATTGGTATCAACAAATGCCTTCTCTTTTGCCACCCAGCGGAGCCACAAGTAAGGAAACCAATGTCCTAAAAGTCCAATGATACCTAGGGTTGAGATACAACCTATTCGCCAGGCCCAGACGCGCCATGGGATAGACTGATATCCAATAAAGCGGATTGTGGCGTCCTCGTCTGATATGTATACCGTTTGTCGACTAGGTGGACCAGGTGGTGGTGGATCCAAAAGAGTAAATGTAGTATCCATGTCTATACGAGCTTCTCCATCAAAGGCAGAGTCGAAACCAAGAAGAGGTAATGTCTGCGTTGCTTCGAAAGGACTTGGAGGTTCAGAGTCGTAGTTCATACTCGGCGCTATCGAAGCGTTATCGACAGTATTTTCTTGGGGGTGTGTAATATCACCATCAGAATCCCCTTCCTCCCCAGATGAGTATCCCCATCGTTCCTCGTCGTCTTCCTCGGTATGCTCAGAACCATCAGAACGACCTGTTCGTCGTGAAAAATGGCTGGTGGACGATCTTTCGGAAATAGACCTATGATCATGCGATGCCTCAGCGGAAGGTCTCCCAAAAATGTTGGCAAGGTTCTCAAACACTGAACGTGGTTGAGGTGAAGGAGACCTTCGTCGACTCCTCCCATCGTCACGACTGAGAAGCGATTCAGTTTCTACTCCTTGATCTTGTTGTCTAATCGTTTTGTCATCACCTCGTCGAGACATCGTGCCATCCAAACTGGCTCGTCGCTTTATAACATCTGATGACCTCGAATCGACGCTCTTCCTTCGCGACCTTGTCCACATGTCACTGCTCCTCCTTCCCAATTCCATATACGTCATCCTGGAAACACTACTCGGGTTGACTGTATGTCCAGGACCAGAAAACACGGCAGCATCCCTTTCTACATCATTACCTGTGTTGAACTGGGAGTTTCGCCGTTCTCGTCGGTTATTGTCAAGAGCCTCTCCGATGTCACTGAAAGTGGCTCCCTCGGTGTAGTCATGCGATGATGGTTCACCACCCTTTGACGAGATGAGAGACATACTAAAAGCCTCCTGCCCAGACACACCCTGCCGACTCGATGAATGCGTATTTCCTGAGATAGAGCGGGAAAAACTCATGCAAGTTGTGACGAACGTGAATGTGGATGTATTGCCTTTTTGGGTCGGGTGTTATAAATACACCTCGCTGGAGACAACAACTACTGCAGCTAGTAAGCTTCCATCAAACCAGCGAGTGAATCAAAACAAACGTTTAGTAATCTACGGCCTTTGCTTATTCCCGTCGCTCGAAAATCGGTGTTTATTGCCGAGATGCCCGCATAAGTGCTTGTGAACTTCGGGCACCCACGGCGTTTGATTTTTCATATTTTTCGACTTCTACATAGTACAACCTTTGAAATATGGCAGGGTCCGACTACAACAATGTCAGAACTCAAACCAAGTCCGCCGAGGGACACTACTCCACTACAACTGCAAGAATAAAACAGATCCAATCACAGCTAGAAAACTCTGTGCGGTCTGGCAAGTTGAAGAACAAGGTGTGCATAATTACTGGCGTAGGTTCGCTAAAGGGTATCGGGTGAGGCGCACAAAAGGACTCTAGTTGTTTCGTTGTTACGCTCATCTATAAGTTCAATCCTATAGAAGGGCTGCCGCCATTCGTTTTGCGCATGAAGGTAAAATTAACCTTTGGAACCATGATAAACTATTCATCCACCAAACTTACAGAAGCAAGACACCTGTATCTTGTTGACTTGGACGGCAAAGATTTGCCCAATCTTGAGGCCACGATCGAAAGGAAATACCCTGATGTAAAGGTACGTGCACCAACGGTCAGTTTCGCATTCTTCGTCCTTCAACTTATGACATAGGTATCAACCATCCAAGCCGATGCCTCAGACGAGTCTGCTGTCAAAGCCATCTGCGAACAGGCCCTGCGGGAAGAAGGAAGACTCGACGTTTTCTTCGCCAATGTACGTATTCAGGAAGAATTCGGGGACGACAATCCGTCACTGACCGTTGCAGGCCGGCATTGTCAGCGTAGTCCCGTTAGTAGACAACACTGCAGAGCAATTCATGGAAATGATGCGCGTCAACACTCTGTCGTCAGTATATTGACACTCTGATGTCGTATTTCTGACTGGGGTATGAGATAGATGTTTTCTTGCTGTGAAATATGCTTCCGACGCGATGGCGAAGGCGGACCCCTCGAAGGGAAAGGAAACTAGCGGTGGTAGCATCATCATGACTGCTTCTGGTATGTATGGTTGCTGCCAGATCGTTCATCTAATTTTCCCCTGCATTTCAGTTGCTGGAATCAGATCAGGAGCTGGTCCTGTTGATTGTAAGTTCGTCGTGAAACGTATCCACTAGTTCTCACAATTTTTTAAGATAGCGCAAGCAAGGCTGCGTGAGTCATCAAACTTTGAGTATCCCTGCGTCTGACCCTTCCAGCGTCAACTCGATAGCGATGACCTCGGCTCAGCAGCTCCAAAGGACAGACATTCGTGTGAACTCAATTTGTCCTGGGCTGGTTGAAACGGGTATGACAACAGCAACCTTCGATTATGCCCGGCAAAGGGGTACTGCCAGCAAAATTGGGCAATTGAACCCTTTGGGTCGATTCGCTGTTGCTGAAGGTACATACATTTTCCTGCTGTGGTAAAACCGATCATAACATTTTCTTTAGAAATCGCGAGCGTGGCTGCTTTCTTGGCTTCAGGTGATTGGCTTCCTCACAAGATCTATTGAAAGACTAAGACTCTTTGGTAGACGACTCGAGTTATGTGAATGGACAGAATATCGCCGTTGATGGTGGGCTAACAGCTTCTGTTCCCTTTGTACCTGGGCGATGGGCTTGACATTTTGGAATTAGAATGTCATAGATATTTGGCAACTTTGAATATTCTTGTTTCCTTGTTTCGTATCTTATGATAAGAAGGAATTGTGCCGTATTTGATACAGGGAGAAATCATACGAGATGAATCAGTCAGCAGTGGGATTGTTGATAAATCAGCATTGTCCTCATGATGTTCTTTCACACATTACGAAAGCGCCCCAAATCTATTACATTCCAAGGTGTTCAACGACACAAGTATTAGTAACCCCCTGCCCCGATGATATACGCTCGACCTTTTGTCGATGGTATCTTCAAGTTATTTGTTTATAACTGAAGGGACCTCGCCTCATACCCAACAAGGAATTCCATTACACATGAATGTTAGTCTCGTCCCTCTCCTTCAGGCTATGATTTTGGTTTGCTCTGGTGGCACTAGGAAGCAGACGTTCGGTGTTGGAAATGCGGCTTCAGTTTGGCTTCAGTAAGAGGGGCGAACACAAAGTACATCTGGAGACTTATCAACCACAAATGACAAGCAAAAGTTGTCTTCCGACATGCCTAGGCTGTTCTCGGCATCATCTTGGTCACGGCTGGTAAGGTACCCATGCACCTTCGCCGTGACACAACATCTTTCTGTCATGAACACCTCAACGATTTCCTGATACGAGGAATATCACCGGAAATACGCATGGTAAAACAGCGGCGTCGAGCATCAGACACAGATAGATATCTTAGCTGGGGAGGGGATGTGTATTCCGGCGCTGCAGAAGTAGAACTTTACTCGAACAAAATTCTTAGGGAAAACAGACGCAAACCGACCTCATGCTCCTTGAAGAATTTGGTCTTGACCAGCAATACGTATCTGATCGACGATGGCCTGTCCTTCCCAAGCTATTGGGAGTATAACCTGACCCTATTTGTTTCCTAGTAGCCTTCCTCCGTATTCGGGGGTTTCTTGAGGGCTCCTTGGTTATAGAGAGCAGATAGTTTCAAGGTCCGTAGTTCTTTTTGTCCGAGATGCTAGTAACTTGAAATTAACATACAGTCAACAGGCTCGGACGGGGAGACATGTCTATCTATATCATGTCACTATCGACATGAAAGGTCGACAGGGCCCCATGAGCAATGTGAATCGAGAGACAAGCTCTGTGTGTTCTGAGAGTCAATCGCAATGGTCGATATCCTCCATTCCCATGGTAATGCCCATGTCCTTTTGAGTTTCAGTGGCTCAATCGTTCCATGAACAGACATCAGAAGGGAATATCAACCAGGCGATTAGACAGGGACCCACAATACCACTGAAGGGATGTAGGGTAAACCATGCTCGGAGTCAAAAAAATTTTCAGCATGATCAAGATGACCTTTTCCCCAGCGCAGCTTTTGTACTATCGAGCGCTTATAGCGTTGATGGAAGAAAAAGGACTGATCACCCACTCACTGCTTTCAAAACAAGTCTTGAGAGCGGTTCTTCCACCATTTTCGTTGACGAAAATGAGCTCTAGATACGATGATCGGATTCATCGTACGGAAGCGCCGTGGTGTGTAGGTTTTTTCCAACGGTTCTACTAGCAGACGCAGGGATCGTTCGTATCGAAGTGCAATTGACGTGACCTTTTCAAGTTCGGATCTACCAGATAATCGGTCAGAATTTTATCATATCGGTCGCCTATCTTTGCAGAAAAATTACATTTCTGTCCAGCAGCCGATGCTTACGGACCCAAAACGAATGTCGTGCGAACGTCGCTATAGTGCTCAGGCTTTTATGTCCTCGAGTAAGTTTCCAGGCGGCCGATGTCTCTTGTCATTTCAATAATCGACCAGCTTAGGCAATGGCAGAGGAGAAAGTCGGCCGAACATAGGGTAGCGGTCAATTCAATATTAAGTCCTGACGACATCGACAATCAAAACTCGGTCTTCGCGGGCATCCAGAAAACCTCGGCATAGTGCATATTCACTTCACAGATCTTGGTTCGTACGAGATGAATACTAGCATATCTATTTGCGTTCGTGAATAGTAAAGGGAGACGAACAAATTTATGACACGAAATTTCGTTCACATTCGTCAAGGTTCTTCGTATGCGAAACTCTCTCCTTGCGATGCTCTAACGTCTCTCCTGCAACTGTTCCTCCTCATTGAATGTAGCTTTGTATGAAAGGCTTTTGCCATAGTTTCGGTGACAAGTTCAGTTGGCGTTGCTCGACATGACACTTGCTTCCTGCCAATACAGGCACGAGCCACTAGCATACGTCAGCTGCAATAATCCCTGCATCGGAGAAGGCAGGTGATGACAATGACCTTACCACGTTTCAGGCTGACTGGTGACCTTATAGATTGTGCGATAAGTGCGCGCCGAGCGGGACAGACAAAATTACCTCTCGAGCAGCTTCGGCAAACGCTGACGTTTTTCTGTCGTCTGTCAGTAGTGATACTGAATTACACTACTATAACATAAACATTGGGATATCGCGGTGCTAACCACTACTGAAACATTTTTGCAGGTTGAGATAATAAAGTCCGTTCATGTCCTATCGGAGTCGGAACAGTCATCAGTAAACTTCGTGGGGAAGAAATCCAACACGTTGACATGAAAGAAGTCGGAAGGAAGTGGAAAAGGAGAGCATTTGTTTGCGTCAGGACTCGCGTGAAGTTCGAGGTTTTCAGGGTGTAGTGACCATTTTTAGAATAGGTTGCTGTTTATGGAAGAAAGCCACCTGAAGTTTCGGATCTAACCAAATGCAGCCAACGCCAGCTGATGAACTTCAGCTGTGATTTGTGAGGGCGTGCTGACCTTAGACCTGGTAATCATTTAGATCTTTCGATTTCAGTCAGAGAATCAATCATTAAAAGAAATTGAAAGTTCACCAAGGCTTCCTCATTGACAAGTTCTGGTCAGCTTGCGGGAATTTTGTTCCTTTATTGCCATAGACATCATACGAATGATCCCATATTTGCATTATGTCCTATACACTCCTAATTGATGTCACTTTCCAAGCATGCACAAAATCCATGGTGACACAATTCACACCTAAACTCTTTGTTGCAGCTTCGTAAGAAACAAGCAATACCATTTCGCTGTACCAACCAGAATCGACTGAAATTATCAGCGTGCGTACAACAAAGAGATTGAATAGCAGGTTGATATCGTGACAAGATTTGAAGGGTTTGGACAGATGAAGCAAGATCAAATAAGCGTAGAACAATCTGATAAAATCGAGTACTCTCAAACAAGCCCCTTCGAACTTCGGACTCCGTCTACTTGATTTGCAATAGCTTGACCTCTGCAAAACAGCTCATCAGCATATCAAGTTATGAGAAGAAAATATAGGTACGAACCAAAGACCAAGGTAGAGTTCGGAGGAATGCCTTCTTGGCCACGACTGCCATAACCCATGTTGGCAGGAATGGTCAAAACTCGCTCGCCCCCAACTTGCATGCCGACAATTCCCTCGTCCCAACCTTTGATAACCTCTCCCTTACCAAGATGGAAAGTAAACTAGACAAGGAGAATTAGGGACCTTCAACCAACTTCAATTCGGGAGTTCCGTACCGGTTTACCATGGGTGTTTTTATCGAATTCTTTGCCATTAGTTAATTTGCCAACATATCTCAACTTCAGAGTGTCTCCTTTCTTTGCCATAGGTCCAGTTCCGATTGAATGGTCCTGGACGACAATACCACCAGCGATCGTCTTCTTAGGTAGTTTGCTACCTTTTTTTGGTATTTCCTCCTCTTTCTTTTCTTTCACCACCTCTTCAACCTTCTTGTCTTGTTTCCGACTCTTCTTCTCCTTTTTCTCGCTCTTTTGTTGGTCGGAAGGGGTTTCCACAGGAATGGCTTTTCCGTTGTCTGCCTTCAGTTTCTTCTTCTTCTCGGCTTTACCAACCTTGTCTTCACCAGCAATGTCAGATTCGCGCGGACGTTTGGCCGGTTTCAAAGGTTCCTTGTCTTCAACTTCTTCAAAGCGGCTATTGTAGTCATCAGTGGGAGTATTCGGGAGTCGCAATATGCGCAACTCACTCGCCATCAGTGTCGACATTATCCAGATCATCGGGGTGCATCTCTACGTCAGAGCTAACGTCCCGCAAGTCGTACGCATCTTCGTCATCCGAGTCCAATTCAGAATCAAAAGGTTCCTCGTCTTGCAAATGTTGATCTAAGAGATTCGAATCAATTAAACAACAAATAAATGTGATCAAAGAGACTTGCCGATGTATTGGCCAGTTAGATAAACAGTGCTGCGAAGAGCGTAAGGAAAGAAATGAAACCGATCAATGATGATAATACGAACTTTTTCCCAGTAACTTGCAACAGGAAGTCCTCATCACTGCCAAGGGTGAGATTGACTTGAACTTGTTCAATCTATCGCGCAAGGATAAATTATGCATTCGCATATGGCAAAAATGGTACCTTCCCAGGAGTCAGAGCACACAGAACAGTGGTGGCATCTTGCAGACCAAGTTCATCACCCTCGTCGTCGTCGTCATCGTCACCCTCGTCATCTCCGTCATCAGATGAGCTTAAGGATTTGAAGGTAAGCTTCACTACGCTCCTGCTGTTGACGTCAACGATCTCTTCACCAAAGGAAACGTTGGTAATTTGTACGCCAGCTGGTGTTCGGAAAGCCTTTTCCTGGCCACCCTCAAGAACAAGATGCCTAAAAGTGCATTTGAAAACCACGTCGAAAGAGAAATTACGCGTCATAACCTACCAGATACCTAGAATAGTTGACATTTTTCAGTTCTGAGTTGAACGCGTCTGTAAATACGCGAGAAGTTTTCTAGTGTCCGGAAAAACGCCGAGATTCGAGACTCCGCTTGATTTGTAGGTCACATGACATGGCTAATTCAACTGCAAAGGCACAATAAATTATGAGATAACAACCATGGTGAGCGTTATAATCTGCATCTATCCATTTAGCTAACACATCGGAGTCGAACGTTCTAAGACCATATCTTGCTGCAGTAAGAGCGACATTGACAGCTGCACTTACCTTGGAGAATTTCGCTTCTCAAGTAATTTTTCCTTTGAAGTGATGTTGAAATAGATCAATAACCCGTTTTTCAGGTCGTAGAGCGACACAACAAGCCAGAGGTTGAATGCGCGTATGTGGACACGATTACTTGTGCATGCGACTTCATTCATTTGTTTTAGGACATCTAAGGAAGTTCTTCTAAACCCTCTGATCATTTCTCGAAATGAGAACGAACGAGTTTTGATCGAACCATCTGTCAATTCGATAAGATTAAGCATCAGAGTCAAGCAAGCAGACGAAATTGAACGTATATTGTGCAACAAGTTCACTCGATTCATGATGCAGAGAGCGGAAAGCTTCATCGTCTTACGAAGAAAACCGGTGCCTGTTCGTTTCATATCTGTCTTCATTGGCATTTCAGTTGTTGATCCTTCGTTAGGGATATGATATTTCATTCTTAATAACCAATACACATACGGAGACCATGTTGAAACACAAAATAGTCGACTTCATTATTCAGTATGTCCTGTCTGGCCTGAGTAGAATAAAATTCTTACATCACGCCAGGTTTATGGAGGAGGTGGACAAAGAAATTAGTGAGATGAAGCTTAGTCTCAATGCCCGCGCCCGTATCGTTGCGGAGTCGTATCTTACGGCAGTAAGTGCTGCACTATTCAATAAGTCATTTGTTGAAATTTCACCAGTTCAATACCTAGTCAAATGCTTCTCAATCAGCTTACACCAAAAAATGTAGTGTTTTAGAATTCCGTGTATGGATATTCAAGTTGTGCACAGAGACTCAGTTATATCATCTTCCATAACAGCTAACTGTGACCCCTCCTTGTTGTAATTCTTCCATCAGAGATTGCACACCACATGGAATTTGCATGAGTCAATCTCCATGCTTTCAACCTTTCGCAGCTTTATGTTTTTCAGCCAATTTGCATGCCCGCGATTTCCTCACTCGACTCAACCGTTTCCACTCGAATAAAATCTTGGTGGCGCATCAAAGAATATTTATACTAGACTATCAACGTACATAACATATGCAGTTATTACTAGCCAGACTTGAGGAAAAGCGCACTCAGAATCCTAACTGACAAGCATTTATTTTAATGCATCAATAGGACCTAGGTTGATTGGGTAGCTTGTCGCCGTATGCCAAACAGCTCGATAAGATCTGACATCAACAATATCAATAGTTTCAAAACGAATTGAGTGAGATTGCACACCTTGTAGTCTAGCTTCGCGTTGTTGTCGCTGAGTTTCTGTTCGTTTGATCCCCGAGAAAGCCTATAACAGTATTAGCATGGATGGTATTTAACTCAGTGAACGATAACAGACTTGCTGAATAAGCCTCTTCTTCTTTTCTTGAACGTCGAGGACCTTGGATTCGACTGTGTTATCCGCAACCAGTTGATAGACGTGGACGGGCTTCTTTTGGCCGATTCGGTTGACCCTGTCCACTGCCTGGCTTTCAATGCCCTCTTGCCACCACCTAAAAGACATTCAAAAAATTTGCATGAAAAGATAATCAACGTCTTACGGATCCATCCTGCATTGGTGTAATTAAGAATTGGCCATTAAATGGGATAAGAATATATAAAAAACTTACAAGTAAACATTATTGGCGACTATGACCTTTCAATTCAGTCCTTCATTCAACATACAAGATGGCTTACCAGTCAAATTTAAGCCGAGAGCGCCCTGAACGGAGAATTAGCCGCAACGAATCATTCCACCATCTCGACTCACCGCTTTCAAGGATAGAAGCATTACCCTCGGATTCTCATCAGATGCGTCGAAGGATAGCTCTCCCCTTGGTATAGCCGCCGCTTTTCCTTTCCCCTTTGATTGGGTTGTCTTCTGCTGGAAAGGGAATGTGGGATCGTCGGTGAATTCGTCGTCTTCGCCATCTTTGGCAAAATCACTCTCAGTTCCATCGTCGCTATTTGCATCGAATCCTACGGGCATAACACAACGATTATTCTTCGTCCTTGCAACTCTTTTGCTAGAAGAAACTGCAGTTTCCTGTACAGATTCTGCCGCTAAAGGAACGGAGAACCGAGCAATAGCCTCTTGCCTTCTCTTGGCCGACATCTGACCGTCAAAACGAACGTAGGAGATACTAGATGCATTCTCAGATTTTGAATGTGTTATGAAAGGCATAAACTTTACTTACCCTTCCTTTTCGAACCTTTCAGCTATTTTATCTATAAAGGAAGTGAATTGAGAAAATACTAGTGACTTTTCGTTGGAGGGAGTGAGTTTGAGAAGATGGACTAGTTGATCGATTTTGGCAGACGAGCTGGCCGTGAGCCCTTCTTCCTCCATCCTTATAGGACGTTGGGTCAAATCGGATAATGGAGGTGGTTCAAAAAGATCTCCTGGAGTTAATTGGCGACGATCCTATTGGAAAAAGGTATTAAACATGTATGGGGAGGGTTTTCATTGCTTATTCACCATCGGACATTTTGGATCACGGGATAGGACTTCCATGATGCTTCAGGTAAATGACATCAAAAATTATTCCTGTATACAAGATCTTGCGCACCAAGTGAGGCAGTACATGTGACCGCAACCCGAAATTCGAGGATTGTTCAATATGTCCATACAGATCGGGCATTCCTCACTGTCTTCAATTGCCTGAGCAAGAACTTCTTGAAGTCTTGTCCTTTCGGCTGGTGCACAAACAATAGATCGAGATACAGATTTTTCGCTAAAGCTGAGACTGCGAAGGTTGTTAAGGAACGATACTGGAACAAGTCCAGGGTGGAGGGCAACCTGTCTCAGACGTGTCAGCATGCTGAGAGCGTTGGATTGGACCTTCAGATGAGTGTAAGTACCATTGTTTGAGGGTCTAGTGGAGAACTTACAGCAGCAGTGACGCCAGACTCTGATATGACGTTCTCCAAACGCTGCCTGGAGAGTCGCTCTATTTCATCATATAAATGCTGGGAAAACAAATCGAAAGTCCCTGTATATTCAGAATTCGATGGGATGAAACATACCCTTGCATCGTCACTTAATGTGACTGGAACCCTGATCATCTCCACCTTGAAAAGGGTGAGTATGAAGCACCCTTTGAAAAAGTGTTCTCTTACAGGCGGTAGTTGAATCAAAGAATTTCCTTGATTGTCTTGCATCTGTACACTGTCGGTGATGCCACTGACATCAGATATAGGGGTGACACACCTCCTTTGTTCGGCGGATGCAAATGTGACTCATGAGCGCCTGGAGATGTTGCGTCAAAATCGTGTGATCACCTAAATTTGATAATTTACCTTAAGAAGTTCAACGCCAGATAGCTCCCCATTCTTGAGGGGTCGGAGGAGCAGTCGTTTAAAGAAATCTTCATTATCCAGTGGCCGACAGATTTTGAGGAACGTAAGGAGAGAACCCAAATCCTGATGGTTTCCTTCTGTTTCCATTAAATTTCCCAGGCAACTATGACGTACCTTTGGAGAATTTATCTGCAGTATTATGTTGAAACTTTAGGAAAGAAAGATAGAGAGAAGGGCTCACAATAGGTGTGCCTGAAAGTACCCAACGTCTGGACGCGTTCAACCCCACAACGCTTTTCGCCATTTTTGTTTTAGGATTGCGAATACTGTGACCTTCATCAAGTATAACTCTCTTGTAGGTGGGTCGTTAGCGATAATTTATGTCCAGAATAGAAATGAAGGAAACCTTCCAAGCTACTTCAAATAGCGCCCGATCTGACTTCCTCTTCTTGTTTTGGTTCCCGGAAATTTCCTCGTACTCTCCTGCGACGGTTTGGTAGGTCGTAATGATGATGTCGTACTTTTGCATTTCGGATGCGCTCATTTTCCGATTAGAGCCATAATAGACGTGAGTGGACACAGTGGCTGGGACACAGTGATCTGCAATTTGCTTTTCCCAGTTAGACAATACTGAAAGTGGGACGACTTGAGAAAATCGGCCTCAGTGAAAAGGTTTTACGAGACTGGCAAACAATAAGCATGACATACCAACTAAGGTAGAGTTAGAAAAGCCTTTGTCGACTTCTGACTTCGTTGCGATGGTCAATGCTATCATAGTCAGAGTTTTCCCCTGCGACCGGTCAACTCTGTACAGCACATAGATGTTTGAATAAACGTACCAGTCCCTAGAAATTACAAATTAAATTGCAGTAATACGATGACAGGAATGATTTACTGACCATTGCATCTGCATATAAAGCACCTCTTCCAAGAAGAGGAGGATTTTCTTGAGGAGTTTTCGTGGCGACTAGAATCTCTATTAGATAATGTGATGCTAAAGGAAACAATTTACTGTTATAATAATATGGCTGAATAGTGATGAAATCAACAGGTGCAACGAGAAATTTAGCTTGACACACCTGCTGACCCCTCTTCCTAAATTGCCAGAATTGCACTGGTTTATCACTTTCTGTCTTCGGGAGGGCGGGGTTTTCACGTTGAATGCACCATTCAAGCGCTTGGCGCTAAACTCATGGTGAACAATGTACAGGTAACGTGTAGATTAAATTGAACCTGATGTTTCAGAAGGTCCACTGTCAGTTCACCGGTAGCGATTCCAGGAGGGTTGGGGTGCTCAGGCAAAGACAAAATATCTTCTGTGGAAAATAAAGTGTCGAGCAAAGTAGTACGACGGCCTTCATCGTCAACTTTCTCAAGAGCGCTGATCATCTGTCTGAGCTCAGCGGCCTTGTACAAGGCTTCTTGTTGCTTGCGCATAGCTTCCGTTTGTGCAGCTACCTGACCCGAGTTGGCTTGCAGCATGGCTGGTGGTAATGCTACACTGGCCGACGCGGACGGGTGAGTCGAAGCTTTACGAGATGAATTACGATTATCGAAGCCACGTTGCCCAGGTGTCGCCCATACCAAAGCAGGTTCTAGTTGACTTCGTTTATCAGAAGGCCCGTATATTTTCAGTGTACTATTAGGGCAATGTTGAGCAGAAAAACAGAAAATTTAGAAGGATACAAACATAGATAAAGTGAATGACCGAGATCCAGCGACTGGGCATGATGATTAAGTAAAGATATTGACTGAAATGAAGACGCTCACGATTCCCGTTGTTGATAACGCCTTCCACTGTGACCGCTTGTCGGTCAAGTAAAGGAGACAGTTTCCCCACGACATTGCGGGGTAGATGACCAACTTGAGCAAGACCGATATTTTCAACTTTGATGGCATTCCTAAGAGCGAGGTCGTCTTCAAAATGCAAAGAACACTACAGTAAAACGATTGAACCTATCGTATGGGTTCTGAGGGTCTCGAACTAAACGAACTTCCTCACCCGGTCCCACAAGACCTCGATGTTTCTGTGAGTTGACCCAGTACCTGAAACGGACAGATTGCACCAACCTTTATAGTACTGAATACCGACAACGTTGGTTGCCATTTCGCAGTATAATTCGTCTCGAACTTCTTCCTCTACTACGCCTTCGTGCTCTGCTCTCGCAGCACGCGCGACATTAAATGAGTTTCGAGAATCAGTAGTTTCCACCAAACCAGCCTGAGCCCCAGTTCTCTTCAGAGAACTTTTTGTGGAAAGAGAAGAAGTCCCAATATCTGGTATGCAGACTCTGGCGCTTGGTGGAATATCAGCTGAATCTATGCGCAGCAAGGAAACGGCAAGTCTTATTTTGCTTTGGTCAGCCGGTCTATGTGATTGCATTTATGAGCCTCTTGTTGAGAAGCTCCAAAGGAGATAACAACTTAAGCGTGTTGAATCCATCGATGTCCTTCTCAGAAGTCCTAGCTAAATCACCGAGTATTTGTGGACTAACACAACCCCTGAAAATGTATGATTGAGATTGAATCGGTAAATAGAAAAAAATAACATACCAGTGCCTCCATTCCAATGTCTCGCCGAGCTCAGTTGAAATAGTTTGACCATAACGCAGGGTGCCAACCGGTAATGGTGACCCCTGTTGCAATTTTACGAGAGGTATTGCAATAGATCATATTGAGCTTACTTTGCAAGGACCTGGTGCATGGCACTTGGCTCGAGTACTTTTGCTATACTGAGTGGAAATTTAGAAAATTATTGAGTCATGAAATAAGAGAAATACCCCGACGACGTGTTTCAAACCCATGGCGCAAATTTTGAATTAACAAAGAAGAAATGCGCGAGTCTCAAACGCGTCCGTGACTCCAACACGAACAAATAACGCGTCCACGCGGAAGCTCATTAGCCTTGCTTTTATCGACACATCTTTCCGACCATGTCAGACCATGAAATGGACACCAGCCAAGGTTATCTCTTTAAAGGATGCCGTTTACGAAGTCTAATAGTCTCTTTATAGATTTCAATATTGTCTTCGATCCTGATCAAGACCCAGAGGAGAAGCGCGCCGTACGGCAAAACTACCGTTCTTTGGCGAAAACAATTGAAGGTATATCATCGCCTAGGAAGCTACCCTATAATCAAATGCATCTGCACTAGAACATCAAGCAAATCCAATCGACTTGACTACGGAGGAACTTCTGCAGCGGGTCCAGAGAGCGGACCGATTGTTCAGCAAAGGCAGGAAGACGCTAATTACAAAGCCCAAATACACTTTTCTGACAATCATGCAGTCAAGGGTCCACAAGAAGCTACTCTTGACTCACATTTATTGCTGATGGCCTCGAATGTTGGTGCACAAAAGGCCCGCGCAATGAAATCTGGGTCAGGCGCATTCGATGTCGATGAATTCCTCTCGAAACTTGTCAATTTTCTGAAGGATCGGAAGGGTCCAGAAGGTGCATTCTCGGAAGACTCTGACGGGGAGGACTATGGCGGCCATATAGTTCCTCTAGACTGGGACAGAATCGGCCGTAAAGCAATGGCCAAAAGCCGTCGTGTCCCTATGATGGGTTTCATGTCGGTCTCTTCCCCTTCTTATCTCCAATAAACTGATATCCGGTTAGGCTTGGCCCATTGTCCATTGAACAGAAGAAACGAAACCAGGGCAAACGTGCTAAACTTGAAAAGAATAAAGAAGACGAGAGGAAGCCCCAAGAACTCAAGGAAGAGGATATCGCACGATCACAGAATGAGACGACCAAAAACGTTGCCACTGTATGCCGTTTGTTCTCAAAAATCTTATGTACCGTTTAATAAGTCAATAGCTCGAGGCTATCTTGAGCGAAACGGGACCCATCAACGTATTCAAGTTTGTCATCAACCCGAACGACTTTGCACAATCTGTGGAGAACATCTTCTACTTATCCTTCCTTATCCGTGATGGAAAGGTTGCACTTGATACTCAAGATGGAGAACCCATGATTTGTAAGACATATCGAGAAACTGTGAACGTTGACTGAAATATCTTAGTTTGTTGCGAGCAACCTTCTGACAAGGACTACGAAGACGGACTCAAGAAGCACCAAATGGTGCTGGAATTTGACATGGAGACATGGAAGGTGAGCGAGCAAAACTTTCAATTACTTGCACTTACAATGATTATAGCGTGCGATCGATGTTTTTGAAATTACCGAACCGCAGATACCACAGCGACCACCGGCGGAGCCGTTGGGTACAAACTGGTACGGCTAACGTCGAGAATATGGTACATCTCTCTTTGTCGGACGCTTTAAACCAGCCACTTATGTCATTTGACAGGTGCATGATTTAAAAGCACATTGCGAAAATTGAGGTGTCTCATTGAGCTTTGTCTGACTTTCTGAAGCATAGAACACAGGATTAGTGCTGTCCAAACTAAGTTACAAGTATATTTGTTGAAAGATAATGGTTCAACAAGGTTACAATACATATTTTGTCACTGAAATACATGGACTATTAGCATCGAAATTTGGCAAGTGCGTAACATCATGTTAAGGCAGCCGGGTCGACCCCCAGAGGCAACATGTTGCAATCTTTTAAAGACGCCCTTTCCCAAGAATACTTTTTCAACTGCAAGCAGCAAAATTGTATTGACCAAATTTCCGAAGTTTGAAAGCAAGGGACTCACATGGACATCTGCCTCAGAGCAGGTAATCAAATTCATATGGTCAGGGATATCTCCGTTGTTCTGAAAACTTACGTTGCAAACCTGTACAACCGAGTAAAAAGCAGGACACTTACCAAGTGCGCTTCGTCGAGGTCACGTATACCCAGCCGAAGATCAATTGGGAGTCTTGATGGTAAAATGAGGACATGTATAGTTGGTTTGTAAGGTCTGACAAAAGCCGTTTCTGTTGACAATTTCTGTAAAGAATGTCTAAGTCTAAGCAGAATGTGTTACAGAAAATAAACTTGAAAGACCTTTGCAAGGTCGAGGGCGACGCGGATGGCTTCTCTGTCAGCGCGCGCATCCTTCCCAACGAGGACGAACAACTCCCACACGCAGCATATCACATAAACCGAGTCATGGATATTTTGGTCCATTGATATGAAGTCTATGGGGACGACCTGACCTAAATGTAAAACGGGGAAGCAGACAGAAGAGACAAGGAACGCACAGGGGGCATCACATTTCTTCTTTCAATTCTCCAAATCATAGGGTCCGGCTCTACGCAGTTGTGTCTCCAGCGCCAGTAGTCCGCCTTTGCAAAATCGTCATCACCAAGAATCATCCAAAACACCTCATCCTCGTCATTTTCTCCTTCGAAGAGTTCAATAGGGTTCGCCGCATCCGGAGACAACCTTTGTGCATATTCCATG
>Ga0307514_10001843_pt1 | contig 23481 bp, 28 predicted proteins | sample 16_EM_MG_FD_203088 | JGI IMG/M metagenome (GOLD analysis project Ga0307514, IMG submission 203088) | Populus trichocarpa ectomycorrhiza microbial communities from riparian zone in the Pacific Northwest, United States - 16_EM | ecosystem: Host-associated > Plants > Roots > Unclassified | place...
GCCCCCCCCCACGCCCCCGGGGGGGGGCCCGCCCCGCCCGGGGGGGGGGGGTGTAGGCCTTCTGGCCTGCCCTGGAATCGAATAGGCTAGTTCCCGGCTTGCCAGGGAATATTCTTGGGTGGGCTGGCCTCTCCGGGAATGTTGTAACTTGCATGTATGTATCTTGCCACAACTGAATTTTCGCCATCGCTGAATATACGCCAGCTGAATATAAGTATCTTGCCATCGCTGAATATTCGCCATTGCTGAATACCGTATCTTGCCACAGCTAAATATGCGCATGAGTGCACACACGGAAGACATCAACAATGCCGAAACTCCAACTTGGTGGGTATATATATCATATATTGAGCAGCTTCTTCCATCTGCTTTCCTGCATCCAACATCACCTTAGACCTTAACTACGCTGCCTCGCTACCCTATGATGGCTTCATCGAATAGCTAGCTCTCCACATCTCAACGCCCCACATTTTCCCAAGTTGCATTTGAGGAATCTCTTGCAACTTGTTCTAATCGTTTCCGGCTTTCCTACCAAAACGGGCGAGATATTCGGAGAATCCTTCAACAGGCAGATACGACAAATGCGACATCAAAAATGAAATGGACCGCATTGAATGGATACGGTACCTGATTAGCGATGCTGGTGCACTCGTGAAAGAAAAACCAGCATGACGCAGCAGGCTGAAGGAGTAGGCAATCGGGAGGTTGTTTTACAGCATGAGGTCTATGATATAATCGCGAATACACATTCATCATTTCTTCATGTCCGACAGTGTTGTTGTGTCAAATACGATTTACATTGCGGTAGCCGCTGTTATCCATCACATAGTTGCTGTAATACTACGAGGGAGATGGAGATGGAGGATGCAGAAGAAATGGGGGACAGGCACGTCGATATTTCAATGTTTAGTACAATTCATGTCCGTCAGCGTTAATGTACATGCAGTTCCTCGTTATAGAGTACGGATTTTCAAAACAAAAAATTAATTTAATGTATGTGGTAATATTTCTATGTATTCGCACGATAATCATTACTTCCGAAATTCCTACAGTTGGTAATCACGCAGGCCGTTATTCCCCTGTGGGCTGGCCTCCCAAAGAATTGTATGGCTTCCCGGGCAGGCCAGAACATGGGTATTTGTGAAGTAGATTTTTAGCGGGGATGGGTAGGAGAATATTTGCTCCGAGCTTGGTTTTGATTTTGCTAATCTGGCAGAGGGTGGGATGCAAGCTTTTGCTGGGAAACATCGTCTCAGACATTAGGATTTGTTTGAGATGGTGTTGGTTTGTGAAGCCGCCCCGCCCTCGGCTGAGTCCAGATGGTTGGGGGTAGGATCGGATCTTTCTTTTTCTGTTTCTTTTCCGTGGCGGCGCGCGTGGCGAGGCACGTTGGCAGTCGGAGCAGGAGGTAGGTTTATTCCTGGCCTCGCTCAACCCACCCCTGCCATATCCCGAACCACCACAAGACTCTCCATGAACACTACTACCCTATCGCGCCCTAACGCCGAAACCTCTTCTCACCCCCCCAAAAATATCCATATAGCTAGTTCAAGACATGCTTGCCAGTATGGAGGCACCAGAAGAGAAAGAGGATGTGGAACAGGAAAATGGGTCAAGATGGGGGCACTTGAGGACTAGAGGGCAATAAAGAAGGGGGTATCGGTTGCGGTGGAGAGTGGAGAAATGGAGTGCGCAAGGTGGATGTGTACGGGTGAGGAGGAATTCCCCTTGGGTTTGCGCAGACCCGGACTGGGGGCGCCATAGCGTTAGGGCGGACGCAGCCGTTTTTGGTAGGCGGAGGACGACGTATGCGAGTGTGGGTGGCATAGAACGCCGCCCACCTACTGGAATGTCCAGGAGTAGGCGACGGGAGGGGGAGAACGGAGGAACAGATCTGGAGGGACCCGGAGTGGTGTCGGAAGGTGGTGAGGCTCCCGTGGAAGCGCTAGATAGTTGTTGATGTAGATAGAGAGGGGGGAGGGGCAGAGTCCGACCCTGAGGTTCCTAGTAGATGCGGTCTCTGTTAGAATGGACAATGTGAGGCATGTGGGATAACGTGGGATAATGTGGGTATGTGGTATCACGTGCGGTAATGTGGGATAACGTGGGATAATATGGAATATGTGGGGTAACGTGGGATACAACGTGGCATACGTGGGATACGTGGGATACCGTGTGGCAGGTCGGGAGGAACTCGGAGTGGTGTCGACAGGTGGTGAGATTCCTGCACAAGCGTTAGATAGTTGTTGATGAAGATAGAGAGGCAGACCAACCCTGAGGTTGGATAACCTACTAGTAGCTGCGGTCTCTCGTCATAGTCTAGATAGACGGAATCCGAGTAATGATTTCCCCTCCAAAAAAATACCTCTTTTTGGTGATCGTGCTGGTGGGCTTGCCTCACCCGCATCTCAGGTCCCGTCTTGTCCCGTTACCGGAATCACCACGGGGTGATGAATACCCATGGAGCCTGGCTTTTGCTCAGCCTACCATCATCACCACCATGAGCAAGCACAGCGGCGGCTGCCCCAGGAAGAGCTTTCTGTTCTTCCATCCCCCATGTTGGAATAGGTAACCCTGCAGCGTGGGGCGCCGAGGGATGTCGTGGGATGTCAAGAGATGTCATGGGATACCGAGGGATATCGTGGAAAGAATCTGCAACGGAAATTGTGGGGAGATGACAAGCCTGGAGCGTGAACCGTGGGGCCGCACTGGTGTTTGTATACAGCGCTGTTTCCTTTTCCCTTTAATGTTTTATCAGCAAATATATCTCTCACCTTCATATACACCAACCGCACTGTTAAAGTGAGACGCCCCTTCATAATAATCTTTCACCCCACCCCACTGCCCCACCCGGGGCCCCCGCATCACACTCTCTCCCGCCCTTCTCATGCCCCTCGTCCTGCCTGCCCACCGCCCTCCATGAGAGGTCCGTACTCTTCACCATCGTATGCATCTCTAGATCTATCCCTGCCCCGTAGAGACTTTCCGGTGACCACCCACGGCACCATATAGAGGGTACCGCCGCAGATGGTACCTAACTAGGATGGCTAGCGCCCATAACTTGGGGAGGAGATGCTGCTGGAGGGCGCCGATGTCTTAGAGGACATTGCTATGAGGAAGGAGGCTATAGATTGAGCTTAACGAATATTACTGCGCTAGATTATGAATAAGCACTGCTGTAAGATTATATGTATTCAAAGTTAAGTTTGAACGGTAGTATATCTCTCTGACTAATCCCCTCCCTGGCTAACCTCCCATGTGCTGGTCATACCAGGGGTTTTCTCTCTACGTGGGGCTTGTGCCAACTACGAGGGGCTTGTGCCAACCAGACTAGGTTTTCTGAAACCGCGGGGTTTTTGCCACTTATCGACATCCATACCTGGTCATTTGGAGACTACTGTAGCTACATAGCTGGCTAGGGCGTGTGGCTGGCTAGTTGACTCTAGCGCCCCCTAACGAGCAGGCCCCCCTGCAAGAGGGTATCTAGCCACATCTCGTCATTTACCATGCTCCAGTAAACAGTTGCTATATACCCAACTATGGTAATCAACTACGCTCTACAAGATGGCTACCCTCACATCCCACCAAAATTAACCCAATACCCAATATCTCCCCTTTCCAGTATGCCCTCCCCGAAAACACCCCCCCCCCCTCCTCTCGAACATGCCGCCTGTAGGCCGAATACCTCACTAATGAGCTTACAGCCCTTAGGGAACCTCAGCCAAACATCTTTATCGATATCAAATAAACATTAAAATGATGAGCATGCAAAATGATAGAGTGGCGGGCCAATGAGTATAGGGTACGAACCTCCGCAAAATGATCAATTTCGAATGCCGGTATGGAATCAACCAAATCTCCCTCATTTGTGCCCTCTCAACTCCAATCCCTACCCCCCTCAACCCCTTCTTACACTCTATCTCTAACCATAATGGATAGATAGATCACCAACCCTAATAACCCCTCCCCTTGAGTTTCCGTAGTCGGTTAGTGGGGTGGCTTCCTCCCAGTGCATTTCGACCTACCAAATGGTAGCCTCCACAATGACTACATGCTCAACCCACACCCTGCCAGTCTCCATGAAGTGTGATACAAGGTACTGGGGGCCTGGGAGATCACGGGTATGATGGGAATTTCTCCGGTAGAGTCTTACAAGCCAGCTGAGAGGAGGATACCTATATCTGACCATCCGAGACAGTCGGAAAAGGGTTAAAAACCCTTGAGCAGCAGTCAGCAGACTGTAGGGGTCTGTTGAGCTTGGCAGGACAGCCCACTGGTGCCGTGTTCTGCTCCAGTCGTCAATATGAAACTTCCGATATATGGAAAAATCAAAAAAATATCAGATATAAATTCTCGTTTTGCACAGGTAGAAAATTGTAAGATACAATGGATGTAAATACGAGAAAATCTACTCCTCGCGAGGTAGCAAAATTGAATGTGGAAAGAAACGAAAATGTGAGAAAATCTAGTCCGTGAGAGGTAGAAAAATAGGGTGTGGAAATAAGCAAAAATCCGAGAAAGCCTAGTCCTCCAAAGATAGAAAAATATACCAAATCAAGCCCTCTTCCATAGTACCCAAGTAGTCAACACATTTCCAGATCTGGAGTCAAGACAGCATTGGGATGAGAGGCTGAGGAAGAGGCAGAGGCTGACTCAGAAATCAAATAGGAGAGGCATGAGGACCAGCGCTTCCGAGTTATAGGGAAAGTAAGGCCTGTGACCCCAGGGGCTTGTACAGTAGGAGATTCTGAGATAGGAGAAGCAAGTGCAGAGGAACTAGGAGACAGTAATAGGGTAGATACAGAAGATAGAGCAAGTGGAGAAAGAGAATGTAGGGAAAGAAATGGTAAAGACGTTGGACGTGAAATTGAGGTGTAGGTATTACACAGACATGATCCAGCCTGATCATCCGAGTGATGCTTGCGCCAGTGCCAATAGTTGATACATTTGACACTAGATTTGAAGCACTTGCAGCGGCTAGTTTGGCAAGTGGATATATAGCAGCAAGTGCAATATAGAAGAGCCTCTATCACTTAAGATGTCAGAGCAGCAGTGTAGTGGAGTGTCATTACAAATGTATTGCTGGAAAGACCCAAAGCTGAACCTAGCAGAAGTATAAATACCTAGGTGAATTGGATTAAGAGTCTGGGGAGTTAATAGAGACATACTAACAAGCTCAGGATTAGGAACCTGATTGAGTACCCCTGTTAGATATAAGCGATCCAAGATGCTATGCTCAGTTTGTAGTCGATATCATCCAGGAAATAGTATCAACAACTCGAGCATAGAGCCTTGATAGCGATTTGCTAATTAATTATGTTTTGTTTCTGCTACAGCCAGTATTGATTCCTCCGCTTCAAGTAGTACAATTGACAGAGTAGTAACACTAGATTTTACTATTGTTGGATCAATAGGAATTGAGCTGGAACTTGTGAAGGTTGAGGATAAACCAATTGGAAGTAATTAATACATGGTTGCTAGTGGAGAGACCTGAGGTACCATACTATCTAGTAATAGGAGTGTTGCACTGCCTGGTGATAAAGGTACTAGACTGTTTGACAGTACTCCTTCCAGTATGCCTTCGAGCAATATGGCTCAGGATGCTGTTCATTGAGGTGATAGCTAAGGAATATTAGAAAATATCAATTGGCATATAATATACGGGCCTACCTAATTACGAAGAGCCCCCTCTTAAGACCCATCAAAAAGCATATCCTCAATCTGATCAACTTGCACATTTGGAGCTACAACATCTCGATCTTCCTACCAAGGCTGCCAATTGAAAAAGCTCTTGTATGACATCTTATGCTTCATTGCTGAGTGAGGTTGTCTGTTCATCCCTAAAGTAATATTTGGTAGTGTATCACTCCAGCCCTGACCTTCATGGTCGGCCAGCTAGCAACGCAACTTGGTTTTTATAACTCCATTCGCCTGTTCAACCAGCTCCATTGGCTGTAGATTTCTTGTCCTGGTATGAATAATTTTGATACTATATTTGTTTAATAATATTAATAAAACACTCTTAAACTCTGCTCCATTATCACACTGGAGAATTCGTAGAATTCCAACAGCACCAAGCCATTATATTATGCAATACATGTGACAACCCCAGCTAATTTATTATTACCTGCTCGAAACTGACTACTGAATCCGAATCACAGGCCTCAGAGGAGTTGGAGTCATTGAAGTCAGGGTTGGAGTCTTCAAAATCAGAATCAGGGTGGTCTTCCGACTTGAGAGAGTCAACGCTTCTGGGAACTTGATAGTTGTTCAAGCCACGAATATATTGATTTGATCATCTTCAGATCCATCAATAGCAACGGTAATTCCGCACTTGCGAAAGGAACGTTGAATCGTAGGTAGCAACTCCTTGTGAATCGACTTCCATGCTTGACTAACCCATTGAGTCATCAATGATGCCTTGTTTAGACGAAGTAGCTTTACAAGGCGAGGTCGAGTCGATGGAGGTATAGATAGAGGTCTAGGGCATTTATGTGGGATTGGCATTGTATACGGAGGTGCAGTGTAGGGATGTGGTACGTGGAGATGTGGTGCGTGGTATGTAGAGGTGTAATACAAGAACATACGTATTAACAAGAAAATATACATATATACTGCGTTATCCCATACTTATCATTAATTCTGAACTCACTATAGCTGAACATAGCGACAGCTGAATATAGCAATATTCGCCACAGCGGAGCTTGCCATCACTATACACTCTTATACACAGTGTATTGCTTGGGTTGTAACCCCAAAATCTCCACCAACGTCTTCTTCACTAAAACTTCCTTACCAGGTTATACAGTCTTATTTGCCAATTTCTACGGTATAGCCTACTCCAGGTAGACATATTATGAGCCAAAAGGGGCACATGATGCCAGCACCTCAATTTACCATCTATACTAACATTAATATGTATGGTATGGCTCTTTTATTTTTTCAGTCGATATACCTTTCCCCCGAAGGGAGTCTTAGGCTATGAGGCGGATGGTATGGCTATAGAGAAGATATATGCAAGCACTTACATTAAAAAATTCGGTAATTTCCAGCTCCCGCACCATATCTACCAATTCCTCAGTATCCTGAGAATCAACAACCTCCGTATCCTCTGCAGCTTCTATAAATGCATTCCCAGCTTGTTCCAGATCCCCCACCCCCGCTTCTGCACCCTCTGCGCTTCTCATACCTACTGTCACGGATGTTGACACGTGCTTACACTTAGTGTAGGCACCCTTTAGTATATGCACACTATGTACAGGCTAGTAGAGTAGCTTTCTAAGTAACAATACAAAAGAGGGAAGCACTCTGCTAGTGTCCGCCAGAATGTCAGTGGTGGGCGTCGCCAGTAGAAGATAGTTAAACTAAGTGTAGAGCTAAGTGGCGGTACCTATGACAAGAGATGTATGATAATCTATTGTTCTCAGTCCCTCTCCACTCTAATGATATGACGCAGTCGACTACCCAACGTGGGCGAGTCACATGACCCCATCTTGACATGACCCCGTCCTGACACCTCCAGTTATCTGAATATAAAAAATAAACGGTATAACCCACCTCCCTTATCATAAAATAAACCACATCATCCGCCTCCCTTATCACATAGGTAAACAATAATACAGAAAAGAAGATCTCCAACACTACCACTTATCTCCCTCCCCCGTTGACCGCCATGTAACCTTCCTCCCCCCGTTGACCGGCATTATTGATGAATCATGAATATCGCAAAAATCCCTTTTGCTTTCTCAGTCAAGAATGTCAGGATGGTCTTTTCACAGTGTCTTCTCAGTATAAGTATAAATAACGAAATGGGTCATGGAGTGTAAGTATAAGTAGAAGTAGAAGTATAAATAGACTTGGTGGGCACAGACCTGAGACAAAACAGTATAAGTAGACCTTTTTTAGAAGTTAACTCCAACCATATTCCTCGCGCAAGGGTTTGGGTAAGGTATTGTTCGAACAGAAAGATGTATTGCAAATGGAGCAAGTGTGCTGGGGCGTCGGGAACTCGATCCTTAGGGATCTTGAATATTGGCGAATTGTATCTCGAGGTAAGGGTTTTCTAAATATAACAGGAATCATGTGTTCTGTAGGTAAGCATTGTACCACAATCAACCCTTCTTTCACTTTTTCTATGACATAGTAGTACCTTGCTTCAATATGTCATGTCCGAGGTTGTTTGTACGCTATTCGATGCAGTCCCGTTTGCATTTCCATTGTCTCTAAATACAGTGATTGGAAGGGTAGGAGGAAAATTCAGGCCAATGAATATATTCCTGATCCAACACAGATCGCGAATCAATTCGGTGCCGGCTAAGTATTCGGATTCACAGGTTGACATGGTGACCATGGAGTGCCTCTGATGTCCACAGTATCAGTGAGTCATTCCATAATATTGCGATCCCGTATGTCGAGTACTTATCTGTAGGGTTGTCCAACCATGATGAGTCGAAATAGCCAATCAACAGGGAAACGGAATCTGTTGCTATCATGGCTAGCTGTAGTTGTGCATCCAAGGTTCTCTTGATATATCTTAACACTCTTTTAATTGCCACCAAATGTTTCTCACTCGGGTTGCTTGCGAATTGAGCCAACCGAGTTACGGTGTATGAAATATCCGGCCTTTATCTTGAACTTGGTACCTAGATAGTCCTTGACCGCTCTCACTTCATCAGCAGTACCATAATGCTCTATCATATGTAATCGTCTTGGAACCCACGTCATAGGAACCAAATGTTTCAAAAGCCACATCGAGAATCTCGTACCATGATTTTGCTGCTTCACACAACCTGTAAATGGACTTGTGCAGTATATAAACATAACTGCCTAAGGAAAAACTATCTGGTTGACATACAGTATCGATCAAACCGTTTCGGAGACCCGAAATCACATCAAGTTGTCCAATCTCAAGGTTATGTTTTGCCGCAATTATTAGAATTATCTTCAGACTTGGGAAAGATATAACCAGAGTGAACGTCTCGATAATCTATCCCTTTCTTCTGCAAGTGCAGTGGTGAGGCTAGACCAAATGTACCCTTGTCCAGTAAAGAGCGCATTGTGGAGATCAAAGCTTGAAGCCAAAGACTCTTGTTGATAGAACACATAGCCTGCGGAAATATTTTTGAAGGGTTTTGGTCAGCAGCAGTTTTGATATCCACAGAACTCAAGTCCACTCTCTGTTCTGCTACCATCCATTTGAAAAGATTCTCGAATTGCTGAACCATCTTTTGCCATTGGTCTTTCCCTTCTTGCCATTTATTGCCTCTTTGTACTGGTCTTTCCCTGAAGGCCTATCTTTTAAAGTTATCTCTGATATTGGAATTTCCAATTGTTCCAGCAGTGTCTCTTCCGAGTCCAGGGCAGGCTCAGGGGTCTCGCTGAATAGTAGAGTAGCCAACGAAATCTCCTCCGGGAAAGGTTTCAATGTGGCCAAGGTCACTTCCTCTGCACTGTCGTCATCATGGTCTACAATATACAGGGGATCCTTACCATCTATACCCAAACACCTGCAAGTGTCCAAGAGACGGCTTCCGATCATCTCATAATTCATAGGGTGTCTTCCCTGTTGAGGCATTCAGACACCAACTTTTCAAGTATGCAGTGGTGCGAGCTACATCTGACCAGAAAACCCCAGGTATACCTACCGTGTACAACATGGTAGTTGACACTCGAATAATAGTTTGAACTGTCCTTTCGGCCAGTCCATTCATACCGACAGCGTGGTGTAGTCATTTCCAAAACTAGACTGATGCTCTGTAGCCATGCAAGGAATCCCGCCTCCATAAAATTTAAAGCACCTTCACCATCTGTGTGCAAGAGGAGAATATTATTTCCACTCTGCTATTCTGCACACGCTTTAAAGGCGACAAAAGCACCCCTAGCCTCATTCTTTGTTTTGAGTGGATACAACCATGTAGAGCGAGAATACTCATCTATGAATACCATAAAATATTCTGCATTGTCAAAACAACCTTTATGCTGAATCCTACCACTCAAATCGCAATCAACTCTTTCCAGTCTCTTGGTAGCCTTTAACATAGGCATTCTCGGACCTTTATATTGATGTTTCCCGACTAGACATCCAGCACATTGTAAACCACCCTCAGCTCTCGGACTGCCGATAATCATTCCTGAAGCCATATTAGGAAGCCCTTTTATATTCTTCTTGCTTAAATGTCCAAGACAGTGATGCCATATCTCAGTTGTTTGTATATCATGGGTACAGGCTGACATCGTAATAGCCATGGTGGTAACCCTCTCTGGGTCAATGTACAACATCCATCCGTTACCACAATCCAAAACCCTGCCCAAATATGTTTCATTTTTTAAATAAAAATCAATTCTAAAAAAAAAATGAGAAAATTGCTGGCGCTTGGAAACGCCGGGCTCATAACCTGACAAGAGACGTATGATGATCTATTGTCCTCGGTCCTTTTCTGTCCTCTGTTTTCCTTCTCCACTCTAATGCTATAACCCCCCAGGTGGGCGGCGCAGTCGACTACCCAACATGGACGGGTCACATGACCCCATCCTGACATGACCCACCTATATCTTAGAAAGTTAGGGTTGCTAAGCGATGAGTGGCTAGAGTGAGTGCATATGTAGGCATACCTATGAAAGTCGATAAGCGGTCCCCAAAACCCCGATATAGTCGGCCGGAGGTTGCAGCCATGAGCGACGACCTGGCTTCATAACCTCGCAGAATATTCGGGTGAATATTCGTTCCTCATGGCAACCTCAACTCTATCCTCTGAACCGTCAGCGCCTTGCAGCAGCATCTCCTCCCCAAGTTATGGGCGCTAGTCATCCTAGTTAGGTACGATCCGCGGCGGTACCTCATATATAGTGCTGTTGGTGGTTGCCGGAGGAGACGCATACGGAGGTGGAGAGTACGGACACCTCGTGGAGGGTGGTGAGCAACCAGGATGAGAGGCATGAGAAGGGTGGGAGAGAGGGTGATGCGGGGGACACCCCCGGGTGGGGCAGCGGCGTGGGGTGAAAGATTATTACGAAGAGGTGCCCCACCTAAACAGTGCAGACGGTGCATAAAGGCGAAAGACATATCCGCTGATGACAAGGAATTAAAGGGAAACTATGGAAGAAAACAACGCTGTATACAAATACCAGCGCCCCATGCCAGGCCCCACGCTTTGCCATCCATGTCATCCCCCCACATCCTCCGTTGCAGACTCCCCCGACGACATCCCTCGGTATCCCATGACATCTCTTGACATCCCACGACACCCCTCGGCGCCCCACGCTGCCCCATGACCTATTCCAACATGGGGGGTGGAAGAACAGAAAGCTCTTCCTGGGGCAGCCGCCGCTTGCTTGCTCATGGTGGTGATGGTGGTAGGCTGAGCAAAAGCCAGGTATTCACCCGCGAGGGTCATCCGGTGGTAATTCTGGTAACGGGACAAGACGATACCTCAGATGCGGGTGAGGCAACAACGATCACCAAAAAAAGGTATTTTTGGGGGTGGGGAAATCAATACTCGTATTCAGTTTCTAGACTATGGGGAGACCGCACCTACTAGTAGGTTATCCAACCTCAGGGCTGGTCTCTGCCCCCTCTCCCCTCTCTATCTACATCAGCAACTATCTAACGCTTCCGCAGGAATCTCACCATCTTCCGACACCACTCCGGGTCCCTCCAGATCTGTTCCTCCGTTCTCCCGCTCCCGCCACCTGCTCTTGGACATTCCAGTAGGTGGGCGGCGTTCTGGGCCACCCCGCACTCGCATACATCGTCCTCGGCTGCGAAAACCCTGGGGGAATTCCTCCTCACCCGCACACATTCCACCTTGCGCACTCCATTTCTGCTCCAGGCCCACTTTTCTCCACCGCAACCCATACCCCATCCCTCTAACACTCAAGCGCCCCCATTTGGACTCATTTTCCTGCTCCCCATCCCCTTTCTCTTCCGGTGCCTCCCTACTGGCAAGTGTGTCTTCAACTACACGGATGTTCTGTTTGGGTTGAGAAGAGGTTTCGGTGTTAGGGCGCGACAGGGTAGTAGTGTTCCTAGAGAGTCTTGCGGTCGTGGTTCGGGAGGCGCGGGTTGAGCGAGGCCAGGAATACAACCCTATGTCCTGCTCCGACTGCCAACGCTCCTCTCCACGCACACCGCCGCGGAAAAGAAACAGAAAAAGAAAAACATGATCTAACCCCCCAATCCCCTAGACTAGGTAAGGCCCGAGGGCGGGGTGGATCCACAAACCAACACCAGGTCAAACACATCCTAATGGCCGAGGCGGTGTTTCGCAGCAAAAACTTGCATTCCACCAACTTTTTTTCTTTTTTTTTGGGATTCATTAATCGTATTCAGCCTATCTAGACTATGACGATGGACTGCAACCTCGGTGCCTCTCTCTCAAAACCTAGCTTGTAGCAAATATTCTCCCGCTTATCCCGCCAGAAATCTACTTCACAAATACCTACACCCCCCACGCGTGCCCTCCCCCCGGCAATTGCAATTATTGTACCCCTAAGGACTAGTAACTAGTTGGTAATAGGCTATTACTATACAGGGAAATTCGTGGGGTCACAAAAAACAAAAACACAAAATGTTTCGGTGCTCCAACTGACCTCTATTCCCCCGCAGACAGGCAATTACATTTGGTGTCATTATTCCCCAAACTCCGTGCTTTGTTAATTTAGTTGCGCGGGCTCTTCGGCGCATACGAACGCGCCTGTAGGCTCTGAGCTTGTTCGGTTTGCCCTACGGTTTGGTAAAGGTTGATGAGGCTGCGGAGTGTATCTTGTGTGTCTGGGTGGTCTACCCCCAATGCCTTCTCCCTTCCAGCCAATGCTCGCTCATACGACCCCAGCCCCTTTTCATACTGTCCTTGGTTGCCGAATACTAATGCCATATTATGGACGGTACTGAGAGTATCTGGATGGTCTGTACCAAGTGTCTTCTCCCTTCCAGCTAATACTCGCTCATACCACTCCAGCGCCTTTTCATACTGTCCTTGGTGACCGAATACTAATGCCATATTATGGACGGTACTGAGAGTATCTGGATGGTCTACCCCAAGTGCCGTCTCCCTTCCAGCCAATGCTCGCTCATACCACTCCAGCGCTTTCTCATACTGCCCTTGGTTCGCGAATACTGATGCCATGCGATTGACTGTACCGAGAGTATGTGGATGGTCTACCCCAAGTGCCTTTACCATCCCAGCCAATGCTCGCTCATACCACTCCAGCGCTTTCTCATACTGTCCTTGGTTGGCGAATACTGATGCCATACTATGGACTGTAGTGAGAGTATCTGGATGATCTACCCCGAGTGCCTTCTCCTCTCCAACCAATACTCTCTCATATAACTTCCGTGCTTTCGCATACTGCCCTTGCATGTCGAATACGAATGCCATATTATGGACTGTAGTGAGAGTATCTGGATGGTCTATCCCAAGTGCCTTCTCCGTTCCAGTCAATGCTCGCTCATACCACTCCAGCGCTTTCTCATACTGTCCTTGCATGTCGAATATTGATGCCATATTATGGACTGTAGTGAGAGTACGTGGATGGTCTACCCCAAGTGCCTTCTCCCTTCCAGCCAATGCTCGCTCATACAACTCCACTGCCTGCTTGTACCGTCCATGTCTTCTAAATACACCGCCTAATGTACACGCCTCATCCCATATCTTAGTGGCACCTGGTGCTAGGTTTTGTGATGGTATATGTTGCATCACTGCATTCATATGTGGCATAACTTGCCGCTCAAATACCCAGTCCGCCGTGCTTCGCCTGTCGGACTTGCTCAACCCTGATGCAATTATTTCAAAGGCCTCCCTAGCTTTTTCGATTTCCTTTTGTGGCTCGGACTTTAGTCGAAGCCTAGCCCAAGAATGGACTAGAGGATGAATACTGAAGGTGTCATCCCTGCTGCCTCGCTTCAGTAGGGAGTATGAAAACAATACCCTAATTGATTCTTCTAAAGTATGATCTATCCCAAAATTATTAGCAAGGTCTTCACAAATATCCCAACATGTGCATACCGTGTTTTTCCAACCCTAGGCCACGTCGTAGAAGTTCTTCCTGGATGTCTTCGTAGTCAAAAAACCCACAGACTAACAGCAGCTCTGCTGCTTTTGGGCTTGTTACTTGAACTGCCCTAAATGATATTTCCCACGTAGCAAATACTGATCTATCATGCTGTCTCACTCTCCATCCCTGGCTCAGTAGATAGCCTGCCTTAGTTTGGTATTCCTTTAGATATCGGCTCAGTGAATACTGAGATATATGAATATATGCTCCAGCCTGACTCAAGGCAAGTGGGAGATATCCCAACTCTTGTGCTATAGTGTTGGCAGCAGTTTGTTCTAGGTGTATATTATCAGTTTAAGTATTCATGATGAGAGATTTAATAGGGATCAACAGTGATAGGCGTTACTTACCGGGAGGTACCAGATCCTCTAACCTAGGAATTGAACATGCATTAAGCAGCAATTGTATCGACTCCATATGGTGCATTTGCTGCACCTCCAACCCTCTTCGGCCTTGTTGTACACAATCACGCCGCCTGCTTGTAATTATTACCGTACCATGATTGCATGATGGAACGTACTTCTCAATATCAACTAGGTCTGGGTCATCGAGGTTATCAAATACAAGCAGCCAGTTTGTATTTCCGGGTGCTGAAAACCATTGCTGAACTGCGCTCACAACATGCTGTTCCTCCGCTGGTGTGACTGTAAAGCATCCTGCTGGATCCAATTTTCCTGCCATGCCTAACAACCGACCGATTTGTACATAGTCGTCGGAGATCTGTCCATGGCACTGCACAAGCCGCTGCATTATCTGGGTAAATCCAAGTATAGTCGTCTCAACACTAGCCGTATTGACAAAAAAGACTGAGGAGTAGTTCCGATACTGCTGGTAGACATACTTTAGTGCAAGTTGTGTCTTTCCCATACCCCCGGTACCGTAGAGTACAATGATATTCCGCCTATCTTTGCCTTTTCCTATCTCCTGCTCTAACTCCTCGAGAAGATATTCTCTTCCCACGAAGTCACAATTTTCTGCAACGTTCAGGAAAAAGGGAATATCGAATAAGAGTGTTAGTTTTGAATGTTGTTGAAATCGGTGGGGATGTGCTGGATGTGCTAGGGTGGTTTCTGATGCCGGGAGCACTTGAAAAAGTCCCTTATTGAGGCTAGTCAAGTTTTTCAATAGCTCCTTTAGCTTTGCGTTGTCTGAAATAACCCAGCGGAGTTTGAGATAAACAGGTAAGGATTGCTGTACTCGGTTCATTGCCTGGGTCATGAACTTAATCTCGTCATCAAGCCCCGGGAGAATATTTTTGTCTGCCAGCACTTCAGGGTTCTCTAATACGTGCTGGTCATCGTTGGTCAGACCGAGGGTTGGTGTTTTGCTCCTACTTGTGCTTGGACCTGGGAATTTTGACCGCAATCTAAGCGGAATTGGTACTGCCAATCGATCTCGAAGCCGTGGAGTCCGTTCCTTCCCTCCGGTTTTCTCGAAAAGTGATTCTTTCTCCACCACAATCCCATATCTCTCTTGCAGCTTTTCGGCACTGGAAAATACCGCAACTATTCTTGCCAAACTTGCAGTTGCATATCTGTACCTGTAGTCTCCAGGCTGAAGCCGCTGCTGATTGGAGTCACCTCCGAATCCCCAAGCCTCCTCCCATCTCTTCAGAAGAAGTCCCTGCGTGCGTAGCCCATGTAGAATTGTATCGTAGGTGGAACCCACATCCCTCATATTATCGAAAATTTTGTAGCAGTCCATCGCGGCCTTAGTTAACTGTCCCGCAAGTCCGACAACCCCGATGGTGAGGCCAGCTGGCTCCATAATGTGTATTATTCGGAATACTAGCGTATCAATGTTAGGATGCCAATTATAACTGTGTACTGTACATACGAAATAGAATGGCATACCTTGAGTGCGTGAACTTATATCGCAGGATATGTAGTGTTGTTTGCGTTGTTAAAGACCTGGAGAGAAATGGCAGACAGTTGTGTACTGACAGTTCACCTTGTCGTTCGACCAATAGATTTTGGCTTGCAGCTAGGTACCGTACATGCGCGCATACATCCTTGCCTGGACTCACCCATCGGCGCAGTTGGCGCATTCCCAGTGGCGCGCTCGGTGCATGGATGGCGCAGCAGTTGGCCCAAACCTCATGTAGTTAGTGTAGGTAGGTCGTTAGGCAGGCGCAGTATATAGGCCCACACACACATCGTGTTAAGGGGTACGAATATGATAGAAGCACCCCAATGGGTAGTCTATGATGGTAGGCTATGATGGCAGGCTTGGCAGAATATATGTATATAGATTAGAATGGGAGGCCGAATGGGCTCTAACACTCGTTATCAGAATACATAGAACACGGGTTCTATCAGAATGGACTCTTAAATAAAATCACTAAAAATAAACATAGATTTTCGCTTGCAGCTAGGTACGTACTGTACATGCACGCATAGACTCAGTACATATAGGCGAGGCTAATAAGGCTCCCTTCGGGTGAAGGGCGTATACTGTAGACACAAAAAAAAAAAAAGGCGAGGTTACCTAAGTGGAGCAGTAACTTGTAGTTGTTTTTTTTTTTTTTTTGAGTCTATACGCCTTTCCCCCGAAGGGAGCCTTAGGCTATGAGGCGAGTAACTTGTGGTATACAGGTACTAGTACATACATACATGTCGGCCATAACTTGTTATGTGGATTGCAAGATGTGGGGTAAGTAAAACAATGGCATTGTTATGGAAAACATTGTATCTATGAGACATATAGTACATCCAGAGTCACGTTACGCTTAGCGCTGCGCTGACGAAGCTCTAGCTCATTCTGGTGGTGAACTTAGTCAGCGCAGCGCCAAGTATAACGAGATTGATCACCCCCCTTCTAGAACCCCCCGACAACCCCTTTTTACCTATAGGTTGAATATCCCACCAACGAGTATGTAAGTAGGAGTACACCCCGTGGTGATTCTGGTAACGGGACAAGACGATACCTGAGATGCGGGTGAGGCAAGCACCACCACCACGGTCACCAAAAACAGGAATTTTTTTAGGGGGGGGAATCATTACTCGTATTCCTTCTATGTAGACTATAACGAGAGACATAACGAAGTCCATCCGTCAGTTCACTTGCTCTCTTGTGCGAATAGTGAAGACGGGAATGAAGAATGATAATCCATGATATAAAAGAGAGAAACTACGGAGGAATCGACTCGCTATATAAACCCATCCATTCTACACAGAGCTTCCAATCTCATCCCATGGTATCTCACGTTGTATCCCACGTTACCCCATATACCCCACATTATCCCACGTTATCCTACATACCCCACATTATCCCACGCCTTAGCATTACTCATTCTCTACCTTCCCCCCTCTATATCTACACCAACTATCTAACGCTCACCACTTTCTAACACCACTCCGGGCGCCTCTAGATCTGTTCCGCCGTTCTGCCTCTCCCATCACCTCCTCTTGGACATTCCAGTAGGTGGGCGGCGTTCTGGGCCACCCTGCACTCGCATACGTCGTCCTCCGCCTACCAAGAACACCTACCTCCGCCGCAAAATTATGGTACCCCCAGTCCGAGTCTGCGAAAACCCTAGCGGAATTCCTCCTCACCCGAACACATTCCACCTTGCGCACTCGATTTCTGCTCCAGGTCCACTCTTCACCGCGCAACCGATGCCCCCCCCCCTCTAACACTCAAGTGCTCCCATTTGGACTCATTTTCCTGCTCCCCATCCCCTTTCTCTTCCGGTGCCTCCCTACTGGCAAGTATGTCTTCAACTACACGGATGTTCTTTTTGGGGTGAGAAGAGGTTTCGGTGTTAGGCCGCGACAGGGTAGTAGTGTTCCTAGAGAGTCTTGCGGTAGTGGTTCGGGAGGCGCGGGTTGAGCGAGGCCAGGAATACAAACCATACGTCCTGCTCCGACTGCCAACGCTCCTCTCCACGCACGCCGCCCCGGAAAAGAAACAGAAACAGAAAAACATGATCCAACTCCCCAATTCCCCAGACTAAGGCCCGGGTTCCACAAACCAACACCATCTCAAACACATCCTAGTGTTCGAAGCAGTGTTTCGCTCGCCATGTTCTAGATAGGACGAATGCGATTAATGATTCTTGAAAAAAAAAAAAGCAGTGTTTCGCAGCAAAAACTTGCATTCCACCAACTGTGTTTTTTTTTTTTGGGGGGGGGGTTCATTAATCGTATTCAGCCTATCTAGACTATGACAATGGACCTGTTGCCAGGTGCCCCTCTCTCAAAACCTATCTTGTAGCAAATATTCTCCCGCCTATCCCCGCCAGAAATCTACTTCACAAAATACCTACACCCCGCACGCGTGCCCTCCCCCCGCAATTGCAATTATTGTATCCCTAAGGACTAGTAACTAGTTGGTAATAGGCTATTACTGTACAGAGAAAATTCGTGAGGTCATAAAAAATAAAAACACAAAATCTTTAGATGCTCCAACTGAACTCTGTTCCCCCACAGACAGGGCAATTACATTTGGTGCCATTATTCCCCAAACTCCGTGCTTTGTTAATTTAGTTGCCCGGGCTCTTCGGCGCATACGAACGCGCCTGGAGGCTCTGAGCCTGTTCGGTTTGCCCTACGCTTTGGTAAAGGTTGATGAGGCTGCGGAGTGTATCTTGTGTGTCTGCGTGGTCTACCCCCAATGCCTTCTCCCTTCCAGCCAATGCTCGCTCATACCACCCCAGCGCCTTTTCATACTGTCCTTGGTTGCCGAATACCAATGCCATATTATGGACGGTACTGAGAGTATCTGGATGGTCTACCCCAAGTGCCTTCTCCCTTCCAGTCAATGCTCGCTCATACCACTCCAGCGCTTTCTCATCCTGTCCCTGGTTACTGAATACCTCTGCCATACTATGGACTGTAAGGAGAGTATGTGGATGGTCTACCCCAAGTGCATTCTCTCTCCCAGCCAATGCTTGCTCATAATACTCCAGCGCTTTCTCATACTGCCCCTGGTGGTCGAATACTGATGCCATGCGGTTGACGGTACTGAGAGTATGGGGGTGGTCTACCCCCAATGCCTTCTCATACCCAGCCAATGCTCGCTCATACCATTCCAGCGCTTTCGCATACTGTCCTTGATTGCCGAGTACTAATGCCATATTATGGACTGTAGTGAGAGTATCTGGATGGTCTACCCCAAGTGCCTTCTCCTCTCCAACCAATACTCTCTCATACCACTCCAGCGCTTTCGCATACTGTCCTTGCTTGTTGAATACGGATGCCATATTATGGACTGTACTGAGAGTAACTGGATGGTCTATCCCAAGTGCCTTCTCCTTTCCAGCCAATGCTCGCTCATACAATTCCAGCGCTTTCGCATACTGTCCTTGATTGCCGAGTACTAATGCCATATTATGGACGGTAGTGAGAGTATCTGGATGGTCTACCCCAAGTGCCTTCTCCTCTCCAACCAATACTCTCTCATGCCACTCCAGCGCTTTCGCATACTGTCCTTGCTTGTTGAATACTGATGCCATACTGTGGACGGTAGTGAGAGTATCTGGATGGTCCACCCCAAGTGCCTTCTCCTCTCCAACCAATGCTCTCTCATACCACTCCAGCGCTTTCTCATACTGTCCTTGGTTGTCGAATACTGATGCCATATGATAGACTGTAGTGAGAGTGTCTGGATGATCTAGTCCAAGTGCCTTCTCCTTTCCAGCCAATGCTCGCTCATACCACTCCAGTGCTTTCTCATACTGTCCTTGGTCGTCGAATCCTGATGCCATATTATGGACTGTACGGAGAGTATCTGGATGGTCTACCCCTAATGCCTTATCATACCCAGCCAATGCCCACTCATACAACTCCACAGCCTGCTTGTACCGCCCATGCCTGCTAAATATATCGCCTAATGTACACGCCTCATCCCATATTTTAGTGGTACCTAGTGCTAGGTATTGTGATGGTATATGTTTCATCACTGCATCTATATGCGGCATAACTTGCCGCTCAAATACCCAGTCCGCCGTGCTTCGTCTGTTGGACTTGCTCAACCCTGATGCAATTATTTCGAAGGCCTCGCTAGCTTTTTCGATTTCCTTTTGCGGCTCAGACTTTAGTCGAAGCCTAGCCCAAGAATGGACTAAAGGATGAATACTGAAGCTGTCATCGCTGCTGCCTCGCTTCAGTAGGGAGTATGAAAACAATACCCGGATTGATTCTTCTAAAGTATGATCTATCCCAAGATTATTAGCAAGGTCTTCACAAATATCCCAATATGTTCATACCGTGTTTTTCCAACCCTAGGCCACGTCGTAGAAGTTCTTCCTGGATGCCTTCATGGTCAAAAAACCCACAGACCAACAACAGCTCTGCTGCTTTTGGGTTTGTTTCCTGAATTGCCCTAAACGATATCTCCCATGTAGCAAATACTGATTTATCATGCTGTCTCACTGTCCATCCCTGGCTCAGTAGATAAGCCGCCTTGGTCTGGTATTCCTTTAGATATCGGCTCAGTGAAAATTGCGATATACGAATATATGCTCCAGCCTGACTCAAGGCAAGTGGGAGATATCCCAAGTGTGGTACTATAGTATTGGCAGCAGTTTGTTCTAGGTGTATATTATTAGTTCAGGTATCTATGATGAGAGATGTAATAGAGATCAACAGTGATATGCCTTGCTTACCGAGAGGTAGCAGATCCTCAAACTTAGGAATTGAACACGCATTAAGCAGCAATTGTATCGACTCCATATGGTGCATCTGCTGCACTTCCAACCCCCTTCGGCCTTGTTGTACACAATCACGCCGCCTGCTTGTAATTATTACTGTACCGTGATTGCATGATGGAACGTACTTCTCGATATCAACTAGGTCAGGGTCATCGAGGTTATCAAATACAAGTAGCCAGTTTGTATTTCCGGGTGCTGAAAACCACTGCTGAACTGCGCGCACAACATGCTGCTCCTCGGGCTCTGATGTGACTGTGAAGCATCCCGCTGGATCCAGTTTTCCTGCCATGCCTAACAACCGACCGATTTGTACATAGTCGTCGGAGATCTGTCCATGGCGCTGCACAAGCCGCTGCATTATCTGGGTGAATCCAAGTATAGTCGTCTGAACACTAGCTGTATTGACAAGAAAGACAGAGGAGTAGTTCCGATACTGCTGGTAGACATACTTTAGCGCAAGTTGTGTCTTCCCCATACCTCCGGTACCGTAGAGTACAATAATATTCCGCTTATCTTTGCCTTTTCCTATCTCCTGCTCTAACTCCTCGAGGAGATATTCTCTTCCCACGAAGTCACAATTTTCTGCAACGTTCAGGAAAAAAGGAATATCAAATAAGAGTTTTAGTTTTGAATGTTGTTGAAATCGGTGGGGATGAGCGGGATATTCTAGGGTGTTTTCTGATACCGGGAGCACTCGAAAGAGTCCGTTGTTGAGGTCCGTCAAGTTTTTCAATAGTTCCCCTAGCTTTGCATTGTCTGAAATAACCCAGCAGAGTTTGAGATAGACAGGTAAGGATTGCTGTACTCGGTTCATTGCCTGGGTCATGGACTTAATCTCGTCATCAAGCCCCGGGAGAATATTTGTGTCTTCCAGTACTTGAGGGTTCTCTAAAACGTGCAGATCAACGTTGGTTGGACCGAGGGTTGATATTTGGGTCCTACTTGTGCTTGGACCTGGGGATTTTGACTGGAGCCTAACTCGAATGGGTGCCAGCAATCGATCCCGGAGTCGTGGGTTCCGTTCCTTCCCCCCAGTTTCCACAGGAAGCGGATCTTTCTTCACCACAATCCCATATCTCTCGTGCAGCTTCTCCACACTGGAAAATACCGCAACTATTCTTGCCAAACTTGCAGTTGCATATCTGTACCGGTAGTCTCCAGGCTGAAGCCGCTGCTGATTGGAGTCACCTGCGAATCCCCAAGCCTCCTCCCATCTCTTCAGAAGAAGTCCCTGCGTGCGTAACCCATGTAGAATTGTATCGTAGGTGGAGCCCACCTCCCTCATATTATCGAAAATTTTGTAGCAGTCCATCGCGGCCTTAGCTAACTGTCCCGCAAGTCCGACAACCCCGATGGTGAGGCCAGCTGGCTCCATAATGTGTATTATCCGGAATACTAGCGTACCAATGTTAGGATACCAATTATAACTGTGTACATACGAAATAGAATGGCATACCTTGAGTGCGCGTATTGAACTTATGTCGCAGGATATGTAGTGTTGTTTGCGACCTGGAGAGAAATGGCAGAAAGTTGTGTACTGACAGTTCACCTTGTCGTTCGACCAATAGATTTTGGGTACTGTACATGCGCGCATACATCCAGCCGCATTCCCAGTGGCGCACTCGGCGCATGGATGGCGCAACAGTTGGTCCAAACCTCATGTAGTTAGTGTAGGTAGGTAGGTTGTTAGGCAGGCGCACACTTTGACATCATTTTTTCCGCTACGATGGATACACATAAGTACATCGGAGCATGGCATCCTTTACCGCAGCTCCCCCTACTTTACCTCCACTACCAAGGCACACACACATCGTGTTCTCATAGCCCAAGGGGCAAAGATGAATATGATAGAACCACCCCAATGGGTAGTCTATGATGGTAGGCTATGATGGCAGGCTTGGCGGAATACATGTATATAGATTAAAATGGGCGACCGAATGGGCTCTAACACTCATCATCAGAATACATAGAACACGGGTTCTATCAGAATACTCTAAAATAAAATCAATAAAAATAAACATAGATTTCCGCCTGCAGCTAGGTACATGCTGTACATGCGCAGATACATCCTGGACTCAGTACATATAGACAAGGCTGGTAAGTGCGGGAACAGCGCCGCCTCATGGCCTACTGGTAAGGCTCCCTTCGGGGGAAAGGCGTATAGACACAAAAAAAAATGGTGAGGTTACCTAAGTGGGGGCAGTAACTTGTAGTGTTCTTTTTTTTTTTTTTTTTTGAGTCTACACACGTACGCCTTTTCCCCGAAGGGAGCCTTAGGCTGTGAGGCGAGTAACTCGTGGTATACAGGTACTAGGTAGTACATATGCATGTGTACAGTACATACATGTCGGCCATAACTTGTTACGTGGATCGCAAGATGCGGGGTAAGTAAAACTGGGTTAAACAATGGCATTGTTATGGAAAACATTGTCCCATATACACTCTCAACCCCGCTTCGCAAGCAACATGTGATATCTGACAACCCGTGGTGGCAAGCACCTGCTCCGACAAAGCACGAAATGATTACCCTCGTTTCTCATAATCCTCCCCCAGTCTGGAACCAGACGTTACACTGAGCGCTGCGCTGACTAATCTCTGCTACCTGCATCTCATTCTGGTGCAGAACTTAGTCAGCGCAGTGCCAAGCATAACGAGACAGATAGTGTTGAGATTGTATATGTAGGTATGCAGTATAGACAGCGAACCAGCTATGCGTCCAATGAAGGAGAGCTTCAATGATAGAGGTAGCGAAAATATGAGAGTGAGCGTGTGTATGA
>Ga0307514_10001844_pt1 | contig 23473 bp, 20 predicted proteins | sample 16_EM_MG_FD_203088 | JGI IMG/M metagenome (GOLD analysis project Ga0307514, IMG submission 203088) | Populus trichocarpa ectomycorrhiza microbial communities from riparian zone in the Pacific Northwest, United States - 16_EM | ecosystem: Host-associated > Plants > Roots > Unclassified | place...
GGGCCCCCGCGGCCCTCCTGCAGCCGAGACGTACTGGCCTGGCCGTCGTTGAGCCGCAGCTCGGCGGGCCGCCCCGGCCGGCACCGCGTCTCGGCCATGTGTCTCCCCAGCCGAGGTGCGGCAGTTGGAGTCCCCCGGCGGATGAGGGCACGGTGCTCGCCGTCGTCCACGACTACTCGTTCCCCCGCTGCTGACATCCCGCAGTGACTGCCGGGCGCTGGAGAAGGTGAAGTCGGCACGAGGCAGGGAAGGGCGAAGCGGGTCCGGAAATACACGGTGCCGGGGGATGCGCAGGGAGGGCAGGCCGAAATCGGAAGCGGTCGCGCCGGCGCCCCGGCACACGGACTTGTGTGCCGGGGCGTGTGTCTCCGCGGTCGGTCTAGGCCCAGCGGAGTAGCGCTCCGAGCCCGCCCACCGGAGTGTCCTGGGGCCGGCCACTGTTACCGACAGGGCGGGTGCGCCCGTGGCCACCGCGGAGCGCAGGAGCGCGTCGTCCGCACGGGCGGGCCAGGGGTTCGGCTGGCCGAGCACCTTGGTGTCCGTGCGACGTACCGCCAACTGGTCTGGGGCCTCGCCTATCCACACCTCGCGGTGTGCGTCGGGGCCGACCGGGCGGATCAGGAGTTCGCTGATCTGGTGCTCCCGGGCCGCCTCGACCAGCGCGGGAACGTCCTCCACGGCGCCGACATGGCCTTCCGCGTCCGGCGACCGGGCTGCCACGAACCGCTCAAGTTCATCGGCCGCCCTGCGGTGGACATGCTCCGCGCGGGCCCGCTCCACGTCCTTGTCCAGCAGCTTGCTGCCGGGCCCGTGAGGGGCCTCGACCGCGAGATCGTGCAGCCTCTGCGGCAGCCGTTCGCGCACGGCCCGCCGCTCTCGGTCGTCTCCGACGAGTATCAGCAGGTCGGCGCGGATTTCCTCCTGGCACACCGCGAGTGCGTCCGCGATCTCGGCCGTTGTGCTCCCAGGTGTTCTCGACCTTGAGCTGGAAGTGCCGCTCCGGACCAGTCGGAGGTGCTGGTCCGGTGTACGGGCCACTGCCGCCCGGTCACCGAGCCCGCGTCCTTGCTGCCCCGTGGTTCCCGTACACGTCCGTCCGCCGCACGGGACCGCCCGGCGGCAGCGACGCCTCACTCATCGCTCTTACGCACGGGCTGCCCGCCGACTGCTCCACCTCTCCACGGTCACGGGCGCGAGAACGGCGCACACCCGGTCGTACGCACCTTCATCGAGGGCCCGCTCGAACACGGCGCCGTTGTGTCGCGTACGTCATTCCGCCGTTCGGCCACCGTTCCACACCCGCTGGCGCTGCAGCCGCCCAGCAGAACGGCAACCACCACCCCGCACGCTCGCCCGGCCATCCGCCCACCGCCAACAGCAGTACAACGCAACGAGCCCCACGCGAGCGGCTACCGCGCCCCGGCCTTCCCCCCCACTCGGCCGATCCGGCGGGGATGAGGAAGGCGGACCGCAACAGGCCGTACGTCCGCGGCGTACACGGTCGGTGACGAGTCTGGTGTGGCACTTGATGTGCCCTGGAGTGGACTCGTGTGGCGACACGGGCTGTCCGGCGCTGTGCTGGCGCTGGCGTACCGACAGTGCAGCGGCCAGGCGATCAACTCGGCGCCGAGAAGGGCGCCGATGCCGGGCACGCTCACGATGGTCTCGGTGTTCTGGTGCTGGCGGAACCGGTCCTCGATGAGCGCGTCAACGCGCGTGATCTCGGCGTCCAGGTCCATGACCGCGCGAGCCCGTGTGTACGTCCAGGCGGCCGTCGACTCCTATACCACCCATCTGGGCCTCACCCTCCGCAGCAACCCTGCCCCTGCCTTCGTCGAGAACCTTCCTTGTTCTCTTTACGGACTTGTTGACGACACTTCACCTACCAGGCTTCCCGGCACTCCGCCGGCAGAGGCTGCTCCATCAACCGGGACGTGGGCGTACCAGGTCGGTCGGCCATCGATCTCTGTTCCGGCACGGGCGTCCGAACGGCTGGGGGAGACTGATCGTTGGTGTGTTCGGGGCCGAATGGTGACGACCTCACCGACCATGGGAGCGCCGGGGCGGTTGTGTGACCTCAGCGCCGTAGTTCTGCGTCAGTCCGAATCTTCGGCGGCGCGGCCCGCAGGCAGCAGTACGCGGATGTCGGCGGGTGTGCCCCGGCCACGTCCTCCGTGAGTTCCGGAGCGAGCGCGGCGTCGAGTACCTCGAGCCATGCCGAATCGCTCAGTCGAGAGGGCCGCGGGCCCCTCGGCCGAGGAGTCCGTCGCCTGCCGGATGGAATCTGCCGGTTCCGGCGGTAGCTGGGCGGCCATGTGGTCGGCGAGTCCGGACGGCAGCCGTTCGCCCAGCGTGGTCAGCACAGCCTGCATCGCCCGCTCGGCCGGTCCCCGGCCCGGCAGCTGAGTGAGCGAGGTCACGAAGGCATCCGCGATCGGGGCGACGCTCCGCTCATGCGGTGTGACTTCCCGGTTGGGGGCGGGCGCATCGAGTGGTGGCCCAGATCTCAGCCGGCCCAGTCGCGGAGAGAGGCAGACGGCGAAGCCGTCACGCTGTCGTCTCCGACCACCCTGGTGACGCTGCCGTGCAGGGCGGTTCTCCAGCTGTGGTGCGGGGTGCCTCGTGCCGGGCATTGACGAGCGAAGTTAGATCGTTCAGGAGCCGCTGGGTGTCTGCGGTCAGTCCTCCCAGTGCGGGGGTGGTTTCGTAGCGGCCATCGGCGAGTATGAGGGTCAGCTGGCGATGAGCTGCCGTAGCCACGGCTTCGGCGTGACGGCCATCGTCGGCGGCGTCGTTTTCCTGGAGGTCGAGCACGTCACCGGCAGCCCGCAGCAGCGTCGCGAGGATGCCGGGCACGCCGTCCGGCAGCGCGGTGGCCTCGGTGAGCGTGCGCATGGTCGTCCGTATGTGTTCGGTGATCTGGTCCCAGGTGAGGTCCCAGTCGGCTTGCGGAGGTGGGAGAACGGATCGGCGCAGCCTGTGCCCGGGATTGAGGCGGTAGCTCTCGTTGGACCAGCGCCGTGCGGCCCGCAGGTCCGTCACTGCGTCGGTGAGTCGTACTGCCTGGTGGTACCAGGCGCGCGCCTGCTCCCGGTTGTACGGTTCCTGCAGGCCGTCGGCGACGGTGTGCAGGAACTCGGCGCAGTTTTGGGGCAGTCGCTCCCGTAGGTGGCGGACATGGCGGGAGTGGACCGGTGGGAGGATCAGGGCGTTCACGGCGATGCCGATGACCGCGCCCAGCAGGGTCTCCAGGAATCGGTGCAGGATGTCAAAGCCCGTGTACGAGCCGTAGACGAGTACGAAGAGCGCGGCTGTGGGCGCGTACAGGCCCTGTGCGCCGAAGCGCGCGTAGTTGCCGAGCAGCACGGTGAGCGGTAGCGCCAGCGCCATCGCAGTCATGGTGTTGTGGGTCAGCATGCCCGCTCCGGCGGCGAGGAGCGTGCCCGCCACGACCACGGCGAACTGCTGCAGCGCGGACAACAGTGACCGGTAGACGGTGCTCTGTACGAGGAACAGGGCAGTCCATGGCGCCAGCAGGGCCATGGGCGCACTCCACCACCAACCGGCCACCGCCCAGGCCAACAGCGCGGCGCCAGCCGCTTTGAGGGACTGCACCGCGGTGTCGCGCTCCGGCCCGGCCTCGGTGGCGCACCTGCGGGCCGAGTGTCTGATGGCCTGGGCCTCCCCGGTGATCGAGCGCCAGGCGAACAGGGTCGTCTTCTTCCAGTTCCTCACGGCAGTGGAGTGCCGCCCGTGGCGTTGAGGATTTCCGCGGTGATGAAACTCGCCTGGGGCGAGGCGAGGAAGACGAAGGCGGGTGCCATCTCGGCGGGCTGGGCGGGCCGCCCGAGCGGTGCCTGCTTACCGAATTCGGCGGTGTCAGGGAGTGTCGCCGGGATCAGGGGTGTCCATACCGGTCCGGGTGCCACGGCATTGACGCGAATACCGGCGGAGGACAGCATCTGCGCGAGTCCCTGGGTGAAGGTCACGATGGCGCCCTTCGTCATCGCGTAGTCGAGCAGATGCGGGCTGGGCTTGTACGCCTGTACAGACGTGGTGTTGATGATGGAACCACCCGCCGGGATGTGCGGCAGGGCCATCTTGCAGAGCCAGAACATGCCGTACAGGTTCGTGTGCATCACCCGGTCGAACTGCTCCGTCGAGATCGCTTGGATTCCGTCCGGCTGGGACATCTGGTAGGCGGCGTTGTTGACGAGGATGTCGATCCGTCCGAATTCGTCGAGGGCGCGCTCCACCAGTCGGCGGCACTGCTCCTCCTCGCGGATGTCGCAGGGCACTGCGACGGCCTTGCGGCCAGCGTCCTCGACGAGGCGTGCGGTCTCGGCGGCTTCCTGGCCCTCCTCCGGCAGGTAGGTGAACAGCACGTCGGCGCCTTCGCGGGCGTAGGCGAGGGCTACGGCGCGTCCGATGCCGGAGTCGCCGCCGGTCACCAGCGCCTTGCGGTCGTGGAGGAGTCCGCTGCCTTCGTAAGAGGTTTCGCCATGGTCGGGCGGCGGGTCCATCGGGCCGGTCCAGCCAGGGTGTTCCTGGTCCTGCTGCGGGAAGTCGGGGCGGGGGGGCTTGTCAGTGGGGTTCTCGGGCATGGTGGCTCCTGTTCAGTCGTGGATCAGCGGGATGCGGCGCGGCCGGCGCCGGGTTGTGAGGGGTGGTGTCGAGCCGCTCCTCGGGGTATTTGGCCGCCCAAGTCGGCAGCTGTCCTGTGGCCAAGGGCACCCTGCGTTCGGCATGGGCCGCACGGGCTGCGGTCCCTGTTTCCACTACCGCGTGTCGCACGTGCGGTGTGTCGCGGGGTGGCTTGTCGGGAACTGTGGCGATGCACGTCGCCTCTGCTGTGGCTCCGGGTGCCCCCGCCGGAGTGATCCACACGGACATGTTCGGGTTCCCGCTGCGGTCGGGGAGTAGGTATCGGTATCGGCCTCGCTCGAAGGACGGTGCTCGGCCGGGGAGCCAGATTTCGTGCTGCGGCAGTGCTGCCCGTGCCGGCGACGGTGATCCTGTGACTGGTCAACCGGAGGGTGACTGCGGTCAGCATCCGGGGACGCGGTCCTCGGCCACTGTTGGGTGCCCATTGGGTGAGCCGGTCACCGGCGCGGCGATCGGTGACCAGGGCCAAGCGCGCGCCCACGGGGCAGTGCTTCGATCATCGGCAGCAGACGTCGCGACTGCACTCGCCGCCACAGGCCGCGCCAGTGGCGGCGGCGTCCTGCGGTGCTTCGGAGCCGTCATGACCGCGGTCGGCGAGCGGCGGCATCCCTGGCTGAGCGACGGCCAGCTCTGGGACCTGTGGCAACCTGTGTCCGATGTAGTGCCGCGGTCCGAGGACGGCATCGATCAGTGCGCGGGTGCCGCACTCGACCTGGGCGTCAGCCGCACTTGGGGGTATCCGGCGGGGCGTGTGGTGTGAGGCCTGGGGCCCAATCGTTTCCGGGCCTGGCGCAGAGCTGCCGCCGACGGGTCGGCCACCATGTCCCGCGGCCATCCGGCCGCCAACGCCGCCCACACCTGCCGATAGCCGCAGTCCGTGTACAGGCTCATGGCCAGTTCATCGTCCCCGGCCGGCCGAGACAGCCCTGACTTCCCGATTTTTTGGGGTTCGGGCGCCTCGAGTCCACATATCAAGGCTTGACCGGCCACACCTTCCGGCACGCGTGAGACACATGCGGGGCCGAGGTGTGTGCGGGGGCGGGGCGGGTACCCGGGCCGCCCCGAGGGACGAGAGCCCGCGAACGCGGAGGAGGCTGATATGACCAGCAGTACGGAGACCGGTGGCGTTACGGGCACGCCGGACAAGGACTACAACCTGATCTGGTACGTGGAGGCGTGTTTGAGCAATGCGCTGCGCTTGGAGGCGTACATCGCGGATGCGGAGCGCGACAAGGACACCGAGGTCGTGGATCTTTTCCGCAAGGCCCAGGCGGACAGCCGCAAGGGCGCCGAAATCGGCAAGCGGCTACTGCGGTCGCGGCTGGCCGACAGCTGAGCGACTCGCGGGAGGGCATCGGCACGAGCGCTCACAGTGCGCGCCCTCCCTGGCCAGGGCTCAGTCCGACACACGGGTTGCCCGGTCGGCGATGACGATGCCCGCTGAGCACAGCCACTCACGGTCCACCGGACAGCGGGAGCCGTCAGCGGCCTTGGGCCAGGCGGGGCCTGCACGGCCACTTCTCCCGTGCAGGGCCAGACGGGTCCATTTTTGCTTGACCCGGGGCGCGGACATGGCTTTCCCCCGGCTTTTCCATCGCCGGCTGGTTTGCTGTGCGCTTGTTTCCCATGCCCGGGGATTGCCGGATGCCCCGCCGGGCTACCCGCGGTGCGAGTACCGCGACCCCGCGCACGGCGACCATGAGGAGGCCGTCTTGACCCTCACCGACCAACCGGCGGGCGCGGACTGCCCCATCGCTCGCGCATGACGGGAAAACGGACGGCAACCCTGATCGCGGAACTGCTCGTGTGGTGGTTCTCGCTGTCGGTCCTGTGGCTCGTACTCATCAGCACGGTCGACGCGCTGGAAGTGCTCGCCGGGGCGGTCTGCGCCCTGTTGGCGGCCGTGTTGGCGGTGGCCGCGCGCCGGGCGGTGACCGGCCGGTGAACGTGTGGCTCGTTACCGCCTCGGTGCTCCTCGTCGCAGGTTTCGTGCCGGTCGTGTGGGGCGTGGCCACCGGCCCACTGGGGCGCGGTGTCGCCGCCCAGAACCTCGGCACGTCGGTGGTGTGTCTGGCGATTCTGCTGCTCTCTCAGGGGTACGACCGTCCGTCCTACGTCGATGTAGCCCTGGTGGTCGCCGTGCTCGGCCCGGTCGGCACTCTCGTGTACGCCCGGCTGCTCGCCGACGAACTCCAGGACGATCCACCGCACACCCGTCTGTTCACAGTGTCGGTCGTCTGCGTCACGGTGCCCGTTGTGGTGGCGCTGTGCCTGGCCGGCGGACCGGGCAGGGCGGCGGCGAAACTCGTACTCGTAGGAGTCCTCCTTGTCGTCGGGAACGTGATCGCCTCTCGTGCGCTCACCGGTGGGTTCTCCCGCTCGGAGGTCACGCGATGACTGATGTCCTCGTGCTGATCTCGCTGCTCCTCGTCGCGGGTTCAGCGACCGCCGTCGTGGCAGTCCGCGACCCGGCCCGCCAAGCGCTCGTCCTCGCCGTGCTCGGCCTGACGCTCACCGTCCTGTTCACCGTGCTGCAGGCCCCGGACGTCGCCCTGTCGCAACTGGCGGTGGGCTCGGCCCTGACCCCTCTGCTGATCCTGCTGTCCGTACGGAAGGTGCGCCGCCCCGGTCGGTGCGAGGGCGGTGACCGATGAGCCGCCGACTTCGGCTGTGGATCCTGACCGTGGGCGGTCTCGGGTTTGCCCTTCTGTTCACGGCCGCCTGCCTGCGGCTTCCGGACTTCGGCGGGAACAGTCATCCCTACGGTGACCGGGCCGTCGGCGCGGCGCTTGCCCACCACACCGCCAACGTCGTCTCCGCCGTCAACTTCGACCAGCGCGCCTTCGACACCCTGGGCGAAGAGACCATCCTCTTCGCGGCGGTACTCGGAACGGTGGTCCTGCTGCGCCAGACCCCCGACGAGCGCCAGGTGCGGCCCACCCCGGCGCAGATCTCCGTGCCGATACGTCGATACGCGCTGACCATGCTCCCCGTGACACTGCTCGTCGGCCTGTACGTCGTCGTGCACGGACAGCTCAGCCCGGGCGGCGGCTTCCAGGGCGGTGTCGTCGCGGCGACTGCCCTGCACCTGCTCTACATCGGGGCCGACTACCGGGCGCTGGAGCGGATCCGGCCGGTCGGTCTGTACGAGGTCGGGGACGCGGTGGGGGAAGGTGTCTACCTCGTCCTGGGCATCGCGGGGCTCCTCGGGGGCTCGGCGTTCCTGGCCAACACCTTGATCCCGTACGGGACGTTCAACACTCTCGCATCGGGCGGCTTCGTACCGTTGTTGAACGCGGCGGTCGGCATGGAGGTGGCCTGCGCGGTCGTCGTGCTGCTCGCCGGCTTCCTCGACCAGGCCGTGGAGATCGAGAAGGAGGCCGGAACATGAGCCGGGGAGCCGGTGGGGGAGCTGGCGCACGATGATGTCCGTACTGCCCTATCTGATCGCCGGGTGGATCTTCCTGGTCGGCTGCTACGGCCTGGCCACCAGCCGTCATCTCGTCCACGCGGTGGGCTGTCTGACGGTATGTCAGTCCTCGACCTACGTCCTGCTCCTCTCGGTGGGATACCGGGACGGCGGCACGGCGCCCGTCTTCTCCGACCTGAAGCCCGGTTCCCGGCCACTGGTCGATCCCGTCGTGCAGGCTCTCGCCCTCACGGACGTGGTGGTCGGCGCAACCATCACCGCCCTGCTTCTCGCTCTGGTGGTACAGGTCGCCAAACGGCACGGCACGTTGGACCCCGACGAGCTGTCCGAGTTGCGCGGATGAACCAACTGCTGCCCCTGGTCGTGGCTCTGCCGCTGATGGGCGCCGCCCTGCTGGTCGCCGTCGGCCGCCGACTGCCCCGAGCGGCGGCCGAGACGATCGGCTGCGTCGTTGCCGCAGCCACAGCGGCCCTGGCCCTGGCACTGCTCACCAACGCCTCCCCGGAAGCCGTCGAGTGGGTCGGCGGCTGGCGCCCGCACGGCGGCCAGGGCGTGGGCATCGTGCTGGTCGGGGACGGACCGGGAACCGGCCTCGCGGCACTCGTCTCGCTTCTGGTTCTAGCGGTCCTCGTGTACTCGTGGCACTACTTCGACGAACCCCCGCGAGGGCACGCGGGCTCCTACCCCGCTCTGGTGCTCCTCTTTCAGGCGGGCATGTGCGGCTTCGCGCTCACCGGTGACCTCTTCAACGCCTTCGTCTTCTTCGAGCTGATGAGCGTGGTCGCCTACGCGCTGACCGGCTACCGCGTCGAGGAGGCCAAGGCGGTGCAGGGCGCCCTCACGTTCGGAGTGGTCAACTCACTGGGCGCGTATGCCACGTTGATGGGCATCACGCTGCTGTATGCCCGCACCGGCGAGCTGGGGATGCGGCAGATCGGGCAGGGGCTGGGCGCACATGGCGACACCGACGCCCTGACCCTGTGCGCCTGTGTGCTCGTCCTGACCGGGCTGCTGGTCAAGGCGGCCGCCGTGCCCTTTCACTTCTGGCTGCCCGACGCCCACGCGGTCGCGCCGACGCCGGTCTGCATGCTGCTGTCCGGAGTCATGGTCGAACTCGGGGTGTACGGAGTGTGGAGGGTGTACGGCACCGTGTTCGCCGGACCGGGCGGCGTCCCCGCGCCGGACGCCGAACGGGCCCTGGTCGTCCTCGGCCTGCTGACAGCTCTGATCGGTGCGCTGATGTGCTGGCAGCAACGACATGTGAAGCGGCTCCTCGCCTACTCGACCGTCGCACACACCGGGCTCTTCCTCATCGGCATCGGCCTGCTGAGCCCGGAGGCCGACGGCGGGGTCGCGCTCTACGTTCTGGGCCACGCCGGAGCGAAGGCCGCCCTGTTCGCCTGCGTGGGCATCCTGCTCGACCGCTACGGCAGCGTCGACGAGCACGAACTGTACGGAAGAGCCGGGGAGTTGAGACGCGTCGGCGCGCTGTTCGTGACCGGTGCGCTGGTCCTCGCCGGCCTGCCGCCCTTCGGCACAGGGCTCGGAAAGTCCGTCACGGAGGAGGCGGCCGGCGGTGCGCTGAGCGTGGCATTCGTGGCCGTCTCGGCGATCACCGCTGGCGCGGTGCTCCGGGTGGCCGCCAGGGTCTTCTTCGGCCTCGGGCCACGACCCGTGGGCGAGTCGGCCCACGAGACGCGGGGCAAGGACGAGGAGCCGGAGACCCGGGAAAGGATCCGACGGGTCCCGGCCACGATGACCGCGGTCCCGGCCCTGCTGCTCGCCGGGTCCCTCGCGGCAGGACTGCTGCCGGGGCTCGTCGCCTCGGTCGGTGACGCGTTCGGCGCACACAAGGCACCCCATTGGACACCGGCCGGGCTTCTTCTGGGACTCGCCGCGGTCGCGCTGGCCATCGGGCTGGCCGCGGCCGCGGTGCTCGGTCCTGCCCGCCAGGAACCGTACGGCTGGACCGAGCCCCTGCGTCGACTGCAGTCGGGACACATCGGCGACTACGTCGCCTGGTTCCTGGCGGGCACGACCGTGCTCGGAGCCCTCTTGCTGCCGGGCGGCACCCTCACGTGGTGACGGGGCGATCGGTCCGTTCGGCCCGTCGGGCGCGGCCACAGAGTCGGGTCCTCAACAGCTGTGCGAACCATGGAGGTTCGGCCATGATCTGGCCGGTGCGCGGGACACGCTTACATCCGCGTTGTGCTTCCAGGTGGTCGGGCTCAGGTCCGGGCCGGAGCGCCGGTAGCTCCATGCCGTGGGTTCGTACGTGGGAGCCGGGTCCGATCTGTGCCTGGTCAGGTGCGGGTGGGTTTGGGCGATCCGGGTGGAGTTCATGGTCCGCTGTGGGCGCCTGGTGGTGAGGGCAGGATGGCCAGGCGCAGGGGATCGGCGTGTCCTAGGGCGGCGTGGGTGTTGCGGGTGTTGTCCGTCCACCAGTCCTCGCCGTCCTCGATGTGCCGCAGCAGCACGCCTTCACGGACGGCCCAGGGACAGACCGTGACGGTGCGCAGGGCCATGAGTTTCATGGCGGTGTGGCCGACGATGGCGCCGGCCAGGCTCTGGGCGGCGCGCGGTGCGGAGATGCCAGGGAGTTGGGCGCGTTCGGCGGTCGGCACGGCGGCGAGGACGTTGATGGCCTCGCGCAGGTTCTTGCGGTGCATGGTGCGCCGTTTGAAGGGGCCGTGGCGTCCGGGGGAGGCTCCGCACAACCGGGCCAGTTGCTGGAATGTACGGGAGGTGACCACGACGGTGCGCGGGTTCTCCCAGCGGATCCGCTCGGCCACATCCCGCAGTTGATGGCGGGCGCTGCGGCGCAGCGCCTTGATCTCTGCCTGGGTGGGTGGGTCCTGGGTGGTGAAGAAGTCTTGGGTGAGGCGGTTTGCGCCGAGGGGGAGGGAGACGGCGAAGTCGGGCAGGCGGCCCCGGCCGTAGGCGACTTCCAGTGAGCCGCCTCCGATGTCGAGGATTGCCAGGGGGCCGGCGTGCCAGCCCATCCAGCGGCGGGCCGCCAGGAACGTCAGTTCCGCCTCCGCTTCGCCGGGCAGGGTGCACATGCGGATACCGGTCTGCGCCCGCACGGTGTTCAAGACCTGTTGGCGGTTGGGGGCGCGGCGCACCACGGCTGTCGCGAACGCGAGGGGTGCGGACGCCTTCCACTCCTGGGCGGTTCTCCCGGCGGCTGCCACGGCCTTGACCAGTTGCTGTGATGCCTCGTCGCCGATGGCTCCGTCGGGCTGGACGTGCTCGGACAGCCGCAGTTTCCACTTGACGGTGTGCACCGGTAGTGGCACCCCTGCGTCGGTGTCCGCGATCGCCAGACGGACCGTGTTCGACCCTGCATCCACCACGCTGACTCGCATGAGCCGCGAGTACCCGACCCGCCAGAGGCGAACCGCCCGAGGACAGCCCCCACCAACCGCGGTTCGTTCCCGGAAGCAGACACCGGAAAGGACACCGCGACGCTCCGCGTCGCAACCATCAGATTCGCTTCACCCCCGGCCTGAAGGCCGGAGCACTACGAATGAAACCCGATAGCAGACCGCCCCTGGCCTGTCGGCTGCTTCCGATCGGGTGTTGTGTGCCTGCTGAGGAGTGTTTCGCCGTCCGTGGATACCCGGAGTCGCAGGAAGTATGGCATCGGTAAAGTGCGGCCACGAACTGGAGAGGTCAGCTCGCAGCCTCGTCGGACGAGTTCGCTGCCGCGCGTTGGGGCGCGACCGTGTACTTCGGGTCCTCGGCCGAGGCTACTCCGGCCGCGAAAATACCGAATCGGGTGCAGGCTGAGCCCGCGAGGAGGGCCAAGCCACCGACGACGGCCGCCGGGCGGCTGCGGTGGCCGAGCAACAGTCCGGTCGTGGCGCCTGTCGCGGTGAGCAGACGGGCGGCCCGGAGCAGGTTTCCGGCGCGACCCTGACGGTAGGTTTCCGCGACCATGCCGAGGCGCCGCTCGGCCGCCCGGGTCGCGACCTCCTCGGCGCCGGCGGCGAGGGCCGCGGCGCAGCGCGCGGGTGCCGACTCGTGTGTGGGGCCGAGGAGCAGGGCCATGCCGGAGGCGGCCGCCGTCGCGGAGGCGGCGAACAGGTAGGGGAGTTCGCGGTGCGCGCCGTGCCAGGCGGGAACGGCGGTGTCCGACGCCAGGACGGCGGTGTACGAGGCGACCGCCGGGCCGAGCAGAGCCGCCGTCGCGGTCGCCGCCGCCCCGACCCGGGGCAGCCGCCCGCTGACAGCGGTGACGGCGGCCGCGCCGGCGGCCGGACCGTAACCCGCCAGGAGCCACGAGCCCACGCTCATGGGCGAGGTCGGCTTGAGTACCCGGAGCATGTTGGGGAAACGGCTCGGCACCCCGAGGTCGTGCACGAGCGCTGCGGCGGACAGCGAGACCGAGGCGAGCGAGGACACCTTCATCGCGGTGGCGGTCGTCGGACGCCCCGTGAGCTGGGCGCCCGCCGCGAGCACCGAGCCGGCGCCGGCGAGCCCGCCCAGGAAGAAGTATCCGGCGATGTCCCGGGCGGCCCAGGACGGCGCCTTGATGACCGGGCGCCCGTAGTACGACTCGAACTCCGCGTGGGGGACCATGAGTTGTTCCCCGCGGCGCCGCCCTCGGCGCTTGGGTCGCTCCGTTTCCGTCATCGGGTTCCCTTCCTTTTCTCTCCCAGCAGCGCGGGCAGCGCGAAGGAGACGGCGAGGCCCCCGGCCAGGGAGAGGGCCGCCGCACCGGCGTGCTTCCACATCGTGGGGAGGTCGCGGGTGGTGACGACCGGGTTCGGGGGGAGCCCGTAGACCTCGGGTTTGTCGAGAAGCAGGAAGAACGCGCCGTCGCCGCCGACCCCGTCATCGGGTTCGTGGCCGTAGAGGCGGGCGTCGTCCACGCCCGCCGCGTGCAGTTGGTCGACGCGCAGCGCGGCGCGTTCGCGGAGTTCGTCCAGCGGACCGAACTGGATGGACTCGGTCGGGCAGGCTTTGGCACAGGCGGGTTCCTGGCCGGCGCCGAGGCGGTCGTAGCACATCGTGCACTTGAACGCCCGCCCGTCGTCGGGGCGTTGCTCGATGACGCCGTACGGACAGGCGGGCACGCAGTAGCCGCAGCCGTTGCAGATGTCCTCCTGGACGACGACCGTGCCGAACTCGGTCCGGAAGAGCGAGCCGGTGGGGCAGACGTCCAGGCAGGCCGCGTGAGTGCAGTGCTTGCACACGTCGGACGACATCAGCCAGCGCAGCTCGCCGGGCTCGCCGCCGGGCGCTTCCGACTCGGCTTCCACCAAGGGGAGTTGAGTCCGGCCGTCCGGCGCCGGGACCTGAGGCTTCTGCTGCTCGATGAAGGCGACATGACGCCACGTGGAGGCACCGAGCCCCTGCGTGTTGTCGTAGCTCATGCCGGTGAGGGAGAGCCCGTCCTCCGGGATGGCGTTCCACTCCTTGCACGCCACCTCACAGGCCTTGCAGCCGATGCAGACGGAGGTGTCGGTGAAGAAGCCCACGCGGGGCGGGGGTTCGGGGTGTCCGGCGTCGCGGGCGGGGTCGGGTTCCACACCCCTGAGCAGGTGGCGGTCCGTCATTTCCGGGTCTCCGTTCCCGTGGTGGCGGTGATGCCCGCGCGCCTGCGGTACTCGGCGACCAGCTTCGGCAGGTCGGGGCCGCGCGGCCGGCGTCCAGGGCGGATGTCGGCGCTCAGCGCCTTGTCCTCCTGGATGTGGGCGTTGGGGTCGAGGGCGATCGCGACGAGTTCGTTGGCCGCGTCGCCGGTGGCCACGCCGTTGGGCCCCCAGTGGAACGGCAGCCCGATCTGGTGGATCGTCCGTCCCTGCACCGTCAGGGGTGTGATCCGCGCGGTGACCATGACGCGCGCCTCGATCGCGTTGCGGGCCGTGACGATGGTGGCCCATCCCAGGTGCTCCAGACCGCGTTCGGCGGCCAGTTGAGGGGAGACCTCGCAGAAGAACTCCGGCTGGAGTTCGGAGAGGTAGGGCGACCAGCGGCTCATGCCGCCCGCCGTGAAGTGTTCGGTGAGGCGGTGTGTGGTGACGACGTACGGGAACACCTCGGCACCCTTCTCGTCGCCGCTCGGGTGGTAGCGGTTGCCCTCCCGGGGCATCAACTGCCGTACGGGCGACCGCGGTGTCGAGGGATGGACGGCGTTGGTGAAGGGCGAGTCCTGCGGTTCGTAGTGGGTGGGGAGCGGGCCGTCCTCCAGGCCTGCGGGGGCGTACAGCCAGCCCTTGCCGTCGGCCTGCATGATGAACGGGTCGTCGCCGCGCAGGGCGTCCGGCCCGGAGGCGTCGTCCGGCGGTACGAAGTCGGGTGCGCGGTCGGGGACGAAGTCCGGGACGTCGTACCCGGTCCACTTCCCCTCCGTCTCGTCCCACCAGACGTACGCCTTGCGCTCGCTCCACGGGGTGCCGTCCGGGGCCGCCGAGGCACGGTTGTAGAGGATGCGGCGGTTGGCGGGCCACGCCCAGGCCCATTCGGCGGCCACCCAGTCCTGCTCGGCCCCGGGCTTCCTGAGGGCGGCCCGGTTGACCCCGTCCGCGTAGACCCCGCAGTAGATCCAGCAGCCGCACCTCGTCGAGCCGTCGTCCTTGAGTTCGGTGTACGCCGAGAGCGGCGCCCCGTCCGGGCCATGGCCGTTGATCTCGGCGAGCACGGCGGCGGCGACCGGCTCCTCCAGCGGGCCGTCCACCGGGTAGTCCCAGGTCAGGTCCTGTACGGGCCGGTCCATCGGGTCGGTCGAGGCGGCCAGCTTCGCCCGGATGCGGCGGCCCAGGTGGTACATGAACCACAGGTCGCTGCGGGCGTCGCCCTCCGGCTCGACGGCCGCGTGGTGCCACTGCAGCCAGCGGTTGGTGTTGGTGAAGGAGCCGGACTTCTCGGTGTGGGCGGCGGCCGGGAAGAAGAACACCTCGGTGCCGATGTCCTGGGTCCGCAGCTCCCCGGTCTCGATCTCCGGGCCGTCCTGCCACCAGGTCGCCGACTCGATGAGGGAGAAGTCGCGTACGACCAGCCACTCCAGATTGGCCATGCCGAGCCGCTGGAGCCGCGTGTTGGCAGAACCCACCGCAGGGTTCTCACCCATCAGGAAGTAGCCCTTGCAGATGCCGTCCAACTGGGCCATCACCGTGTCGTAGGTGGCGTGGGAGCCGGTCAGGCGCGGCAGGTGGTCGAAGCAGAAGTTGTTGTCGGCGGTGGCCGCGTCGCCGAAGTAGGCCTTGAGGAGGCTGACGAAGTACGCCCGCATGTTGCCCCAGAAGCCCTTGTCGGTACGGCTGGCCTCGATGAACGCGTCCAGGTCCTCGTGCGCGTGGGCGTGCGGCATGGGGAGGTAGCCGGGCAGCAGGTTGTAGAGGGTGGGGATGTCGCTGGAGCCCTGGATGGAGGCGTGGCCGCGCAACGCCTGGATGCCGCCGCCGGGCCGGCCGATGTTCCCGAGCAGCAGTTGGAGCACGCTCGCGGCACGGATGTACTGTGCGCCGACCGAGTGCTGGGTCCAGCCGACCGCGTACGCGAACGCGCTGGTCCGTTCGCGGCCCGAGTTCGAGGTCAGGTCCTCGCACACCCGCAGGAAGGTCGCACGCGGCACGCCGCAGACCTCCTCCACCAACTCCGGGGTGTAGCGGGCGTAGTGGCGTTTGAGGATCTGGTAGACGCAGCGCGGGTGGCGCAGTGTCTCGTCCCGGGGCGCCCGGCCCGCGGTGGGCGCCCCGCCCGAACCGTGTGTCTCGGGTCCGCCGGAGCCGCGGACACGCTCCTCGTACTGCTCGTCGACCTCTCCCGTGGGCTGTTGTACGGCCACGCCCTCGTACTGCCAGCTCGACGGGTCATAGTGGTGCTTGTCCTCGTCCAGACCGGAGAAGACGCCGTCGAGATCCTCGGTGTCGCGGAAGCCCTCGCTGACCAGGGTCGCGGCGTTGGTGTAGTTGAGGACGTACTCCCGGAAGTCCTTCCCCTCGGTCAGGACGTGGTTGATGATCCCGCCCAGGAACGCGATGTCGCTGCCGGCCCGGATCGGCACGTGCAGATCGGCCAGCGCGCTGGTGCGGGTGAAACGCGGGTCGACGTGGATGATCCGCGCCCCGCGCGCCTTGGCCTCCATCACCCACTGGAAGCCGACGGGGTGGGCCTCGGCGAAGTTCGAGCCCTGGATGACGATGCAGTCGGCGTGCTGGAGATCCTGCATGAAGGTGGTGGCGCCGCCCCGCCCGAAGGAAGTGCCGAGCCCGGCGACCGTGGAGCTGTGGCAGACCCGGGCCTGGTTCTCCACCTGGACCACGCCGAGGCCCGTGAGGAGCTTCTTGATGAGGTAGTTCTCCTCGTTGTCGAGCGTTGCGCCGCCCAGGCTGGCGATGCCGAGGGTGCGAGCGGTGCGCAGCCCGTCCGACTCCCACTCCCAGGTCCGCCGCCGCGTCTCGACCACCCGCTCGGCCACCATGTCCATGGCGGTCTCCAGGTCCAGGGGCTCCCAGTCGGTGTCGTACGGCCGCCGGTACAGCACCTGGTGGCGGCGCGCGGAGCCCGTGGTGAGCTGGAGCGTGGCCGAGCCCTTGGGGCAGAGCCGGCCCCGGCTGATGGGCGAATCGGGGTCGCCCTCGATCTGGACGACCTTTTCGTCCTTGACGTAGATCTGCTGGCCGCAGCCCACCGCGCAGTAGGGGCAGACGGAACTCACGACCCGGTCGGCCGTGTCCGTGCGCGGCCTCAGCTGCTCGGTGCGCGCCGACATGGCGGCCCGGCCACGGCCCAGCGGGTCGGATCCGGTGAGCTGACGGAAGGCGGGCCAGTCACTGATCCACGTACGTACACCCATGGCGCGTCCTCTCGGCGGCTGGGATCTCCGATGTCGGTGGTGGGCGTCGTTTCCAGACTGGCCCACCCGGGCGGGCATGGCGCGCGGAGCGTCAGCCGGGCGGTTCGTGGGGCAAGGGAGTCTCCCAACGGGGGTGCTGGACGCCGGCCGGACCGCGGGTACCCAGGACGAGGCTCGCCACGCAGGGCCGGTCGGATCCTTTCTCCCTCGAAACGGCCTGCCCGCGCACGGGCTACATCGCGTCCCTGGGGACCGACTCGTTCCAGGTGCGCGAGGCGACGCGTTGGCCGCCCTCGTAGGCGTCCAGAGTGGCGTTGACGTGGAACGTCTCGGCGTTGCAGGTCAACGTCGTGCTCGTGCGGACCTGTACGTCCCAGTCCTTGCGCCGGAAACTCATGGTCCACGTCACGTCACCGGCCGGTGAGGTGAAGTCGTCGGCGACCGAGGTGTACCGCTCGTGGACACGGCATCCGACGTCCAGGTCCATCGCGTCGAAGTGGACCGTGCCACGGTCCTTGACGATGTTCAACGCCGCGCCGTAGTCGACCAGATCGCGGCTGACCTCCCAGCGCTGCTCGGGCGGCGTCACCCGGGTTGTCACGATGGGGGCTGTTCCCTCGGGTGCCTCGAACGGGTCCGGCGTGTCCGGTTCGTCGGCCGGGCGGACCGGCAGGACGAGGCGACACGGCTGCTCGTGGACCGTCAGGAGCGTGGGCCGTGGCGGTGGCCAGGCCAACGGCCAGTACGACGTGGACAGGGAAAGCCGTACCCGGTGGCCGGGCGGGAATGCCTGCGCCACGCCGTTCAGGTGGAGTGTGGCCCGGTGGCGTCGGCCCGGTTCCAAGGGGACCGGTTCGTCCGTGCTGTCCCGGCGGGTGAGGTTGAGGACGCCGTAGGTGACCCGGGTGGCGCTGCCGTCCGGGGCCACGTCCGACAGCCGGGCGGCCACCATGGCCACAGGCTGGTCCGCGCTCACCTCCAGTTCGACACGCGGCGCCCCGAGGATCTCCAGCCTGTCCGTCAAGGGCTCGGTCTCGTAGACCAGGGAGCCACCATCCTCCTCTCGCTGGTCATAGGGCAGGTCCGGCGGGGCGTTGTAGGAGGCCCACTTTCCGGCGAACTGGCCCACGGACAGCGGGGACCGCAGCGTCTGGCTCCCGCCGGCGTCGAGGGCCTCCTCCTCGGGGCTGAGGTGGCGGGACCGCAGCGCGTACGCGGTGTCGTGAACGTGCCGCGAGGGCCAGGTGAGTTCGCCGACCCACCGGCCGGGGCGATCCTCGTACGAGGTGGACGGCGGAACACTGTCCTGCATCCACGCCCGGAGCATTGGACCGTCCATCGCCCCGTTGTCCGCCCCCTTCAGCCAGTGGTCCCACCAGCGCACCACTTCCTGGAGGTAGCCGATGGCGGGTCCGGGCTCGCCCAGGTGCGGGTACTTGTGGGACCAGGGGCCGATCAGCCCCTTGCGCGGCACGTCCAGGTGGGCGAGCAGACGGGTCACCGCGTTGGAGTATCCGTCGGCCCAGCCGCTGGAGGCGAGGACGGGGCAGCTTACGGCGGCGTAGTCCTCGCACACCGACGCGTGCCGCCAGTAGCTGTCGCGGCGCTGGTGCCGCAGCCAGTTGAGGACCCACGGCTGGACGGTATCCAGACGCTCGTGCCACATCTCGCGCCAGCGCTCGCCGACTGCGGACGGGTCCGGCGGGCACGTCGCGTAGGCGAACATGGTGCCCGCTTCGGCGAGGTTGTCGGACAGCATCGCGCCGCCCATGTAGTGCATGTCGTCGGAGTAACGGTCGTCGGTGAACGAGGAGATGACGATGGCCCGCAGGCTCTCGGGGCGCCGAGCGGCCACTTGCAGCGCCGCGAACGCGCCCCAGGAGATGCCCATCATTCCGGTCGTGCCGTCGCACCAGGGTCGCGCCGCGAGCCAGTCGAGCACCGCCTCGGCGTCGCTCTGCTCGACTTCCAGGTACTCGTCGGTGAGTACGCCCTCGGAGTCACCGGTACCACGCAGGTCGACGCGGACACACGCGTAGCCGTGCCCGGCGATGTAGGGGTGGTGGATCGAGTCCCGGACCGAACTCAGATCGCCCTTGCGGTACGGGATGTACTCCAGGATTGCCGGGACGGGGCAGTCGTCCGAGGACACCGGGCGCCAGACGCGTGCCGAGAGGTGGACGCCGTCCGGCATCGGGATCCTGACGTGGTCCTCTTGCCTGGTGGTGTGCGGGAGGTTCTCGATGTATCGCATGCGTCTCTCAGGTTGTGCGGTCGGTCGTGCGATCGGTCCTACGGCCGGTCGTCTGGTCGAAGGCGAGTCGTAGCGCGGCGACACAGCGGTCGTACTTCTCGCGCAGTTCGTGCTCGTCGGCACCGCCGGTGAAGATGTGCGCCACCTCGTAGCTGTAACTGTCCTGCTGGTCGACGTCCGACAGGTGTTGCCCCTCGTCGGGCACGACGTCGATCCGGACGCCGGGTATCTCCTTCTCGATGCGGGCCAGTTCTTCGGGCGGCGGCACCTCGCGTACGACGCCGTCGGTGAACCAGCGGTGGTACCACTTGGCGGCCAGGGCGTGCGGGCCCTGCCGGAACGGCATGGCCGGATCCTCGCCCAGGGCGAGGGCGAGCATGCAGTGGTGGTTGGGCACGCCGTCGACGTAGGCGAAGAGTTCCGCGTGCGACTGGGAGTGGCGGGGGTTGATCTCCAGGATCGAGATCCTGTCGGTGGCCGGATCGTAGAAGAACTCGATGCTGAAGGTCGCCTGCCGCCAGCCGATGCGTCGCATGACCCGTTGTGACACCTCGCGCAGGCGCTGCTGCACCGGATCGGGCAGGGCCGAGGGGTACTGGTGGCGCAGGAAGCTGGTGGAATCCGGGTAGTTGATCGAGTCGAGAACGCCGTACACGGTGATCTCGCCGTCGTGCTCGTACCCCTCGACCGCGACCTGGACACCGTTGAGCGTCTCCTCGGCGAGGCAGACCCGGCCGCCGACCCCGGTCATCTCCTGTGGCAGGTCGATCTGGTCCAGGATGTACTCGAAGGGGCGGCCGACGCGATGGATGCCCTGGCGGATGTGCTCCACGGCCGTGCGGAATTCCTCCATGTCGCCCACCCCGTAGGCGAGTTCGGAGGAGTACGACAACGCCGGCTTGAGCCACATCGGGAAGCGCACACCCTGCGGCGGCCGCGGGTCGGCCCTGCCGAGATCCACCCGGCCGAAGCGGGGATGTTCCGTGGCGACCTCCTGCTGCACGAGTCGGCTCCAGTACTTGTGTTCGCACTTGACCACCGATTCCAGACTGGTGGCGCGCGTCCCGTACTCCTTTCCGAGCAGCGCGACGAGCGTGCTCACCGGGAAATCCCAGTAACCGACGATCGCGTCGACCGGTCCGTCGAAGCCGTCCAGCACGCTCCGGGCCCGGTCGAGCAGATCCGGTACGGCCACCTCGCCGTGCTGGAGCTCCTGGATGGTCAGGAGGCGGTGGAAGCACAGCTCTTCGGCGCGGGGGACGGCCCGCAAGGTCCGCAGATTGGCCTCGTCGAGACCGACGACGAATACGTTGCGGGGGCGTGGGCTCACTGACGGCTCCAGGGGTCGTGTACGGAACCTGCGAGTACCCGCAAGACGATCCGGCATACGGCGAGAGCCCCAACGGTGTCACCCCGGGCTTGTTGTGCGCACCAGGAGTCTCAGTACCCGGAGCACGAGTACGGCAAGGGAGAACCACCCGGAACCCGCACCGCGAACGTCCCACAACGGCTCACGTGAGGGCTTCTGGATCACGGGTACTCGGTGCTCATGCATGCCACATCACGAGAGCCGACCCTGCCGTCCGCTCGTGGTCGGATCTCGGCGGCGATCATCGAATATCTGTGCGGTACGGGACCACTTCCGAACAGCAAGGAGATTTCCGCCGTCACCCCGCTCGGAGACGATCTCCAGCTCGCCCTGTACATCTGTTACGAGCTGCACTACCGGGGGTTCGCCGACGTCGATGCCGACCGCGAGTGGGACCCCGACCTGCTCAAGGTCCGGGCAGCCCTGGAACAGTCGTTTCTCAGGACTCTCCGCGATGCCGCTCCCGTGCACAAGCACGCCGACGAGGCACTGGACGAGCTGCTCGTCGAACCCGTCGAAGGCTGGGGCGTCAGCCACTTCCTGCGGGACGAGGGAGAACTGTGGCAGGTGCGTGAGTACGCTGCCCAGCGCTCGCTCTACCACCTCAAGGAAGCCGATCCGCACGCCTGGGTGCTGCCCCGGTTGTGGGGTCGGGCAAAGGCGGGAATGGCGGCCGTGGAGTTCGACGAGTTCGGCGGAGGCCGTGCGGATCGCGTGCATGCCCGCCTGTTCGCCGCGCTGATGGCCGACCTGGATCTGGACACCGCGTATGGGCACTATCTCCAGGCGACCGGTGCTGAGGCTCTCGCCGTCGTGAACCTGATGTCCCTCTTCGGCCTTCACCGCGCCCTGCGAGGAGCCCTGGTGGGACATTTCGCCACCGTCGAGATCACCTCGTCACCGGGTTCACGGCGCCTCGCCCAGGCCATGCGGCGCACCGGCGCAGGACCGGCCGCCGAGCACTTCTACGACGAACACGTCGAGGCCGACGCCGTGCACGAACAGGTCGTCCGCCGGGACGTCGTAGCGGGTCTGCTCGAAGAGGAGCCCCACCTCGACAGCGATGTCGCCTTCGGTGTGGACGCCACCACCCATCTCGAAGACCGCCTCGCCGAACGCCTTCTCGGTGCGTGGCGGGCGGGGGAGTCGTCACTGCGCATACCTGTGCGATCGGTGTTCCGACCACGAACAGGTTCTGCCGCATCCACGGGAACCGGAGACGAACCCCGATGACCATGGTCACTCTGCCCGGCGTCTACACCCCTCAGGACGACACCGACCTGCTCGTCCGATTCCTGCACGATGAATTCCTTCCCCCGCACGCGGAAGTCCTCGACGTGGGTACGGGAACAGGTGCCGTCGCTCTGGTTGCGGCGCGGCTCGGCACCCGTGTCACGGCGATTGACATCTCCTGGCGAGCGGCTCTGAACGCCAAGGTCAACGCGCTACTCGCCCGTCTCCCGATCCGAGTCGAACGCGGTGACCTGCTGGCTCCGGTGTCGGGCCGGTCCTTCGACCTCATCCTGTCCAACCCGCCGTATGTGCCGGCACCCACCGGCGCGTGCCCCCGGCGGGGCATGGCGCGGGCCTGGGACGCGGGGCACGACGGCCGTCTCGTGCTGGACCGGATCTGCCAGGACGCACCCGGGCTCCTGAGGCCCGGCGGCGTGCTGCTCGTGGTGCAGTCCGCGCTGAGTGGCCCGGAAGAGTCGCTGCGGCGGTTGCGGATGGCGGGCCTGCGCGCCGGAATCGTGGAACACCGCAGCGTCGCCTTCGGTCCCGTCCTGCGCTCCCGCAGCGGCTGGCTGCGCGACCGCGGCCTGATCGAAGGCGACGCCGAGAAGGAAGAGCTGGTGATCATTCGTGCCGTACGACCCGGATGAACGGCGCTGCCGCATAGTGGCCCAGCGCGCGGGGCCACTGCTGGTCGAAGGACCTGTGGACGTCACACTGGAGGATGGCACCATCGTGTCGTCCGACCGGTTCTGTGTCGCCCTGTGCACCTGTCGACGCAGCCGCACCTACCCGTGGTGCGACACCAGTCACCGCACGTCCGGGCGGCCGAGGCAGCCGGACGGCGGAGCCTCCTGCGACTCCTGAATCCTTCGACAGCCTGTGGAGCCGCGCACCGAGGTGGACCCACGGCCCGGAGGTGGCGACAGTGAAGCACCCAGGGTGATCCGGCGCGACCCGTGCAGAGGAGACTGCTGTCCTGAGCCGTTGGCCGAGACGCGGTGTTTGGTCGTACGAGGGGTCTCTACGCCGGGCTACCGCGCGAAGTCGATCTCCTTCGCCGTGGTGATCCGGGCGCCCATGTTGCGCTCCATCATTTCCAGGGCGGCGGATTCCAGGTGCTGGTGGATGGAGGCGACGGCGTCCCTGGGCACCGTGACGTCCAGGTGGCGGATGTGCGCGTCCAGAGCGGAGTAGAGGACGCACTGCTCGGTGACCTGGCCGCTCAGCACCACGTGCCCGACGCCCAGGCGCCACAGCAGGTAGGACAGGGGCGTCTCGTAGAAGATGGAATGGCGGGCCTTCACCACGAAGAGCGAGTCGTCGTCGGGCTTGATCGGCTTGATCAGGTCCGCGTGCGGTCGGGTCAGCGCGTCATTGACGAGTTCTCCGTGATGGGAGCGCCACAGTCCGAAGTTGTCGTTCGCGTAGATCACCGGTACGTCCGCCACGCGGGATCGGTCGATCAGCTCCGCCAGGACGGGCACCACACGTTTGACGGACGGCACGAGCAGTTCGGCGTCCTCGTGGTCGTAGGTGTTGATCATGTCGATCACGACGAGAGCGATCCCCGTCGTGCCTGCGGGCCGGTCCACGGCTTTCACCACCCATTCAGTGCTGTCGGCAGTGCTCTCAGGCGCGGCTGTCAGTCGCGTAGTCGGGGCAGGATCTTCGTGCGGTAGAAGTCGAAGAAGCCCTGCTGGTCCTTGCCGATCT
>Ga0307514_10001845_pt1 | contig 23467 bp, 19 predicted proteins | sample 16_EM_MG_FD_203088 | JGI IMG/M metagenome (GOLD analysis project Ga0307514, IMG submission 203088) | Populus trichocarpa ectomycorrhiza microbial communities from riparian zone in the Pacific Northwest, United States - 16_EM | ecosystem: Host-associated > Plants > Roots > Unclassified | place...
CGCTCGGCGGGCTCGGCGTGGCGATCGGGGGCGCGGCGGCCGCGTTCGGGCTCGCCGGACTGCTGATCGCCGTGTCGGTGCCGCTGCTGATCTCCGTACGGGTCCGGGAACTGCCCCAGGCCGACACGGCGGCACCCGTCACCACCGCCTGGAGCGACCTGGTGGTAGGCCTCCGCTACATCCGCCGCCACCGCGTCCTCGCCCCGCTGATGCTCGCCATCGCCTTCGGCGACCTCGGCTTCGTCGGACCGCTCAACGTGGGCCTGACCCTGCTGGCCGACGAGCGCGGCTGGGGTGCCGCCGGGATGGGCTGGGTGCTCGCCGGGTTCGGCGTGGGTGCGGGGGCCGTCTCCTTACTGCTGACCGTGCGGGGACGGCTGCCGCACGCCGGACAGGTCGCCGGATACGCCCTCGTGGCGGGCTCCGTCGCCATCGGCGCCCTCGCCTACGCACCGAGCGTCGTCGCGGCCGTCGGCACGGCCCTGCTCATCGGGCTGCTCGCCGGGCTCAGCGGCGCCATGTGCCACGCCCTGCTGCAGACCCAGGCCGACCCCGCCTTCCTCGGCCGTGTCACAGCTGTCGCCAGCCTCGTCAGCCTCGGTCTCGCCCCGCTGAGCATGCCCGTGTCCGCCGCGGCGATCGGGGCCTGGGGCACCGGCCCCGTCTTCGTCGTCAGCGCTGCCGTGTGCGGGCTGGGTGGCGTGGTCGCGCTGTGCGTCCGCGACCTGCGCAGCGCCGAACTGCCCCGCTGACCCCCGTCAGTCCTTCGGCTGCACCAGCTGCACGAGATTGCCCACCGTGTCGTCGAGCACGGCCGCGACGACCGGCCCCTGCCTCCGCGGTTCCTGGGTGAACTCGACGCCGAGCCCGCGCAGCCGCTCGTACTCCGCCTCGATGTCGTCGACGGAGAACACGACGCAGGGCAGGCCCGCCTCACGGACCGCCTTGCGGTACGGGTCGGCGATGGGCCCCTGGCCGGGCTCCAGCAGCAGCTGAAGGTCCTGCCGGACCCCCTCCGCGGCGCCCACCGTGACGAACAGCGTGCCGCCGCCGAGGTCCATGTCGGCGCGGGTCTCGAAGCCCAGGACCTCCGTGTAGAAGGCGTGGGCCTTGGAGACGTCGTCGACGTAGACGCTGGTCATCGCGACCTTGATCATGACCGGCTCTCTCAGATTCCGAGTTGCTTTCCGCCGTGCAGCTTGGTGATCGCCTCCTTCTCCCCGTCCAGCTCCACCTTGGCGGCGTCCTGCCGGCCGTACAGGAACAGCAGCAGCTCCGACGGCTCCCCGGTCGCCGTCACGACCGGAGTGCCCCGGTTGGCGACCGCCGTACGACCGTCCGCGCGACGCAGGACCAGGCCGGTCGGGGCGCCGCGGCCCATCAGACGGGCGGTGCGCTCCAGACGGGACCACAGGGCGTCCTGGAAGACCGGATCCAGCTCGCGCGGCGTCCAGTCCGGCTGGGCGCGGCGGACGTCCTCGGTGTGGACGTAGTACTCGATCGTGTTCGACGCCTCGTCGAGCTGCTTGAGCTGGAAGGGCGAGAAACGCGGCGGGCCGGTCCGGATCAGGCGGATCAGTTCCTCGTACGGTTTGGCGGCGAACTCCTCCATCACCTTGTCCAGACGGGACGCGAGCTGCTTGATCAGGATGCCGCCGGCGGCGTCCGGGCGGCGCTCACGCACCACCACGTGCGCGGCCAGATCCCGGGTCTGCCAGCCCTCGCAGAGGGTCGGAGCCTCGGGACCCGCGGTTTCCAAGAGGTCGGCGAGCAGGAGCCGTTCACGCTTGGCGAAAGTGGACATGGGGCCAGCCTACGACCGCCCGCCGGGTCCGCCCAGTGGACGCCCCACCGTCACTGTCAGTGGCGCGCGGCACAATGGCACCCATGACCAGTACGACCGGTACGCCCCCGTCCAGCAGCCTCGCCCCGGAGATCGCCGCGCGCCTGAAGCGCAGCGCCGACGGGCTCGTCCCCGCGATCGCCCAGCAGTACGACACCGGAGAGGTGCTCATGCTCGGCTGGATGGACGACGAGGCACTGCACCGCACGCTCACCACCGGCCGCTGCACCTACTGGTCCCGCAGCCGCCGGGAGTACTGGGTCAAGGGCGACACCTCCGGCCACTTCCAGTGGGTCAAGTCCGTCGCCCTCGACTGCGACGCGGACACCGTGCTCGTACAGGTCGACCAGGTGGGCGCCGCCTGCCACACCGGCGCCCGCACCTGCTTCGACGAGGACGTCCTCAAGGCCGTCGAGGGCACCGCCGATTCCGACACCCCGTCGTCGGCTCAGTAAGGTCAGCCGCCATGGACCTCGAGACGTTCCGCAAGCTGGCCACCGACCGCCGGGTCATCCCCGTCACCCGAAAGCTCCTCGCCGACGGCGACACCCCGGTCGCGCTCTACCGCAAGCTCGCCGCCGAGCGCTCCGGCACCTTCCTGCTGGAGTCCGCGGAGAACGGCCGCACAGCTTTCCAGTGGTCCCGCTACTCCTTCGTGGGCGTCCGCAGCGCCGCCACCCTCACCGCGCGCGACGGACAGGCCCACTGGCTCGGCACCCCGCCCGTCGGCGTCCCCGTCGACGGTGACCCCCTCGCCGCCCTGCGCGCCACCATCGAGACCCTGCACACCCCCCACCAGGAAGGCCTGCCGCCCTTCACCGGCGGCATGGTGGGCTACCTCGGCTACGACATCGTGCGCCGCCTGGAGAAGATCGGCCCCGGCGAGCGGGACGACCTGCGGCTGCCGGAGCTGACCATGCTCCTCACCAGCGACCTGGCCGTGATGGACCACTGGGAGGGCTCGGTCCTGCTGATCGCCAACGCGATCAACCACAACGACCTCGCCACGGGCGTCGACGAGGCGTACAGCGACGCGGTGGCCCGCCTGGACGCCATGGAGGCCGACCTCTCGCGCCCGGTGGCCCAGCCCCCGGCCGTCCTCCCGCCCTCCGAACTCCCCGAGTACAAGGCCCTGTGGGGCGGCCCCGACTTCCAGGAGGCCGTCGAGGACGTCAAGGAGCGCATCCGGGCCGGCGAAGCCTTCCAGGTCGTCCCCTCACAGCGCTTCGAGACGCCCTGCACCGCGAGCGCGTTGGACGTCTACCGGGTCCTGCGGGCGACCAACCCGTCGCCCTACATGTACCTGTTCCGGCTCGACGGGTTCGACATCGTGGGCTCCAGCCCGGAAGCCCTGGTGAAGGTCGAGGACGGGCAGGCGATGGTCCACCCCATCGCCGGCACCCGGCACCGCGGGGCCACCCCGCAGGAGGACCAGGCCCTGGCGGACGAACTGCTCGCCGACCCCAAGGAGCGCGCCGAGCACCTCATGCTCGTCGACCTGGGGCGCAACGACCTGGGGCGGGTCTGCGAGCCGGGCTCGGTCGAGGTCGTCGACTTCATGTCCGTCGAGCGGTACTCGCACGTCATGCACATCGTCTCGACGGTCACCGGCAAGGTCGCCGCCGGCCATACCGCCTTCGACGTCCTCACGGCCTGCTTCCCGGCGGGCACGCTCTCCGGTGCGCCGAAGCCCCGCGCGATGCAGATCATCGACGAGCTGGAGCCCTCCCGGCGCGGCCTGTACGGCGGCTGCGTGGGCTATCTGGACTTCGCCGGCGACTCCGACACCGCCATCGCCATCCGCACGGCCCTGCTGCGCGACGGCACCGCGTACGTCCAGGCGGGCGCGGGCATCGTCGCCGACTCCGACCCGGTCGCCGAGGACCAGGAGTGCCGCAACAAGGCGGCGGCGGTCCTGCGCGCGGTCCACACGGCCAACCGGCTGGGCAAGTAGGGCGCTTCGCGAAATGGGGCGCTTCTCACTGGGCCCCGGGTGACCGTTCGCCCGGGGTTCAGGCGATAGTGGGGTATGTGACTGCTGTACCGCACTCCCGTTCCGAAGCCGCAGGCCCCGCCCGGGCCGGCCGCCGAAGCCTTGCCGTAGCTCTGCTGTCCGGTGCGCTCGGTGCGGCCGTGGCGCTGCTGGCCACCCGACAGCAGTGGTCGCAGGGCACCGCCACGGTGGCCGGCGGCGACTTCCCGCTGACCGCCACGGGCAGCGACGTCACCGGCGTCCCCGCGGCCCTCGCCATAGTGGGCCTCGCCGCGCTCGTCGCCGTCTTCGCCGTCCGCAGGACCGGCCGCTTCGCCGTCGCCGCCCTGCTCGCGCTCTCCGGCGCCGGCACGATCGCCGCGACCCTGCTCGGCGCCTCCGACACCTCCGCGCTCGACGAGAAGGCCGCGGAGGCCTCCGGCGACACCTCGGCCACCGTGGACTCGCTGACCCACACCGCCTGGCCGTACGTCGCGGCCGTCGGCGGCCTCCTGCTCCTCGTCGCCGGACTGCTCGCCCTGCGCTACGGCCGTCTGTGGCCCGCGATGTCCGGCCGCTACGAACGCTCGGGCGCCCCCCGCCCCCGCCCCCGCCGTACGCCCGCCGCCGACCCCGACCGGCCCGAGGAGCTGTGGAAGGCCCTCGACCGGGGCGAGGATCCGACCGGGGCGTAGGTTCCGGTCCGCCGGGACACAGACCGGCCTGCCCCGACGGCAGGGTCGTCCGACGGCCGGGAGCGGCAGGGCGACCCCCGGACAGCCCGCTCGGGCCCGTACGGGATGATGGACGCTGAGCGTCCGGCTCAGACACGTACACAGCAACGAGGAGCAAGTCATGGCGGGCAGCAGCCACGGTCACACCCCGGCCGCCTGGACCGGTGTCACGATCGTCTTCATCGGTTTCTGCGTGGCGGGCGCCTTCATGGTGCTGGCCCAGCCGGCGGGCTTCTGGGCCGGTATGGCGATCACGGTCCTCGGCGGCGTGGTCGGCTGGATCATGAGCGCGATGGGCCTGGGCATGCCGAAGCAGACCCACCCGGTGCACCACTCCGCCGAGCAGCGCGAGCCGGCCGGCGTCGAGAGCTGAGTCCCGTACCGGCGCGGTAAGCGCGCTCCTACGGTCGTGGAGGGGCGGCCCCGGCGGTACCGCCGGGGCCGCCCCTCCCGCGCGTGCGCGGGCGGAGCGCGGCACAATGCCAGACGTGAACGCCGACAGCCAGCACAGGGTGACAGGGGCACCGTCGGGCGCCGGGGGCGTGGCGGCTCGGCTGGCGGTGCCCGCGGGGATCCTCGCCGCGGTCGCCGGAGCCTTCGCGTACGTGGGCACCGTGGACCCCAACCAGCCCGGCCACTACCCCGTCTGCCCGCTGCTGCGCTACACCGGCCTGTACTGCCCGGGCTGCGGCGGGCTGCGCAGCGCGCACGCCGTCGTCCACGGGGACTTCCTGTCGGCGCTGCACGACAACGCGGCGGCCGTCATGGGCTATCTGGGGTTCGCCGCGCTGTGGACCGTGTGGGTGGTCCACGCGGTGCGCGGACGCCCGCTGCGGATCGATCCCGCCCCGGCGCTCGTTTTGACGCTGGGTGCGTTGCTGCTGGTCTTCACGGTTGTCCGGAATCTGCCGTTCGGTGGCTGGCTCCACCCTTGATCAATGGCGGAGGTCCAGGTAGTGGGACCGGCGTCAACCGGATGTGAGGCCTACGCCGTCCTCCGGATACCATCGCAGTGACCATCCGTTTTCCTCTCGTCCACGCCCGATGGGGCGGGCCGGTGAGGGAAGCCGAACCGCTTGAACATCAACCGTCTGGAAGGGGGCCGCTCGCGTGAGTGTGCTCGACGAGATCATCGACGGAGTCCGTGCCGACCTCGCGGAGCGGCAGGCGCGCGTCAGCCTCGACGAGCTCAAGGAGCGCGCGGCGAAGGCTCCCGCGGCCAAGGACGGACTGGCCGCCCTGCGCGGCGAAGGAGTCAAGGTCATCTGCGAGGTCAAGCGGTCCAGCCCGTCCAAGGGCGCGCTGGCCGCGATCGCCGACCCGGCCGGGCTGGCCGCGGACTACGAGGCGGGCGGCGCGGCCGTCATCTCCGTCCTCACCGAACAGCGCCGCTTCGGCGGCTCGCTGGCCGACCTGGAGGCGGTCCGCGCGCGGGTGGACATTCCCGTGCTGCGCAAGGACTTCATCGTCACCTCCTACCAGCTCTGGGAGGCCCGGGCCTACGGCGCCGACCTCGCGCTGCTGATCGTCGCGGCCCTTGAGCAGTCGGCCCTGGAGTCCCTCGTCGAGCGCGCGGTGTCCATCGGACTCACCCCCATCGTCGAGGTGCACGACGAGGACGAGGTCGAGCGTGCGGTGGACGCGGGCGCGAAGGTGATCGGCGTCAACGCGCGCAACCTGAAGACGCTGGAGGTCGACCGCGGCACGTTCGAGCGGCTCGCCCCGGAGATCCCCGACCACATCGTCAAGATCGCCGAGTCCGGTGTCCGCGGCCCGCACGACCTCATCGCGTACGCCAACGCCGGCGCCGACGCCGTCCTGGTCGGCGAGTCCCTGGTCACCGGCAAGGACCCGAAGACCGCGGTCTCCGACCTGGTCGCGGCGGGCGAGCACCCCGCTCTGCGGCACGGGCGCGGCTGATACCCCGGTAGGCTGAGCGGCGATGAATCTGACGATCACCCCGGCGACCAGGGACCCGTACGCCCGCCTTGCGCGCGGCTGCCGGCCCCGAGGCTGCCGCGCGCCCGCCCGCAGGGTGCACGGCCGCCGGGTGCGATACGTCATCGGAGACGAGCCCGGCCAGGTAAACGGTCGGCGATGGCAGCGCCCCTTCCAGGGGCGCGGGACAGTTCTGAATGTGCGGCTCCGCCGCGTGTGCGCGACAAGCCACACTCGGCCCGCGGCCGACTGAGCACCCCGCCCCCACGGCGATTAGGCACTTCCCCAACTCACCGTGAGGTTTCCGCATGCCCAGCGAGTTCTTCATCCCCGACCCCGAGGGTCGGATCCCCAGCGCCGAAGGCTACTTCGGCGCGTTCGGCGGCAAGTTCATCCCGGAGGCCCTCGTCGCCGCCGTGGACGAGGTAGCCGTCGAGTACGACAAGGCCAAGCACGACCCCGAGTTCGCCCGTGAGCTGGACGATCTGCTCGTCCACTACACGGGACGGCCGAGCTCCCTCACCGAGGTGCCCCGTTTCGCCGCGGAGGCGGGCGGCGCCCGGGTGTTCCTCAAGCGCGAGGACCTCAACCACACCGGCTCGCACAAGATCAACAACGTGCTCGGCCAGGCCCTGCTCACCAAGCGCATGGGCAAGACCCGTGTGATCGCCGAGACCGGCGCCGGTCAGCACGGCGTCGCGACGGCCACCGCCTGTGCGCTGTTCGGCCTTGAGTGCACCATCTACATGGGCGAGATCGACACCCAGCGGCAGGCGCTGAACGTGGCCCGGATGCGCATGCTCGGCGCCGAGGTCATCGCCGTGAAGTCCGGCAGCCGCACGCTGAAGGACGCGATCAACGAGGCGTTTCGCGACTGGGTCGCCAACGTCGACCACACCCACTACCTGTTCGGCACCGTGGCGGGACCGCACCCCTTCCCCGCCATGGTCCGCGACTTCCACCGGGTGATCGGCGTCGAGGCCCGGCGCCAGCTGCTGGAGCAGGCCGGACGGCTGCCCGACGCCGCCGTGGCCTGCGTCGGCGGCGGCTCCAACGCCATCGGCCTGTTCCACGCCTTCATCCCGGACGCCTCCGTCCGCCTCATCGGCTGCGAGCCCGCCGGGCACGGTATCGAGACCGGCGAGCACGCGGCCACGCTCACCGCGGGCGAGCCGGGCATCCTGCACGGCTCGCGCTCCTACGTCCTCCAGGACGAGGAGGGCCAGATCACCGAGCCGTACTCGATCTCGGCGGGTCTGGACTACCCGGGCATCGGACCCGAGCACTCCTACCTCAAGGACAGCGGCCGCGGCGAGTACCGCGCGGTCACCGACGACGCGGCCATGCAGGCGCTGCGTCTGCTGTCGCGCACCGAGGGCATCATCCCGGCCATCGAGAGCGCCCACGCGCTGGCCGGCGCCCTGGAGGTCGGCAGGGAGCTGGGCGCGGACGGCCTGATCGTGGTCAACCTGTCCGGCCGCGGCGACAAGGACATGGACACCGCCGCCCGTTACTTCGGCCTGTACGACACCGACGCCGAGGTCGCGGCGGACGCGGACGACGACACCGCGGAGATCGAGGGGGACGCCAAGTGAGCGGCACCATCCAGCTGTTGACGGACACCCTCGCCGCCGCGAAGGCCGAGGGGCGTTCCGCGCTCATCGCCTACCTCCCGGCCGGGTTCCCGACCGTGGACGGCGGCATCGAGGCGATCAAGGCCGTCTTCGACGGCGGCGCGGACGTCGTCGAGGTCGGTCTGCCGCACAGCGACCCCGTCCTCGACGGACCGGTCATCCAGACCGCCGACGACATCGCCCTGCGCGGCGGCGTCAAGATCGCCGACGTCATGCGGACCGTCCGGGAGGCCCACGGGGCGACCGGGAAGCCGGTGCTCGTGATGACGTACTGGAACCCCATCGACCGCTACGGCGTCGAGCGCTTCACCGCCGAACTCGCGGAAGCGGGCGGGGCGGGCTGCATCCTGCCCGACCTGCCGGTGCAGGAGTCGGCGCTGTGGAGGGAGCACGCGGAGAAACACGGCCTCGCGACCGTCTTCGTGGTGGCGCCCAGCAGCAAGGACGAGCGGCTCGCCAAGATCACCGCGGCGGGCAGCGGGTTCGTCTACGCCGCCTCGCTGATGGGGGTCACCGGCACCCGCGCGTCGGTCGGCGCGCAGGCGCGGGACCTGGTCGAGCGCACCCGTGCCACCGGCACCGGCCTCCCCGTCTGCGTCGGCCTCGGGGTCTCCGACGCCGGGCAGGCCGCCGAGGTGGCCGGCTTCGCCGACGGCGTGATCGTCGGCTCGGCCTTCGTCAAGCGGATGCTGGACGCGCCGGACGACGCGGCCGGTGTCGAGGCGGTCCGCGCGCTCGCCGGTGAACTCGCCGAGGGCGTGCGCGGAAGGTCGTAACAAGGCGGGACATATCGTACGGGTCACTCGAACGGGTGGACCTGGGACCGGGGAGGCGCGGTGCGCCTCCCCGGTTCGTTCTGCGGGGTGTGAGCGAGAAGAACCGTGAGAGAAAGCGGACCGCCCGGGAGCGGCTGGCGGTCGAGCGTGAGAAGCAGAGGTCCGCGGAGAAACGCCGCCGGGTCCTGATCGTGGGCGCGAGTGTGGTCTGCGTCCTGGGCCTCGCGGCGGTGATCGGCGTCGTCGCGGCCAACGCCGGCAAGGACGACGAAAGCAAGGCGGCGGGCCCGGTGGTGGCGCCCTCGGGGGCGCAGGGCAAGGACAGTCTCGCCATCCCGGTCGGCAAGGAGAGCGCCAAGTCGACGCTCACGGTCTGGGAGGACTTCCGCTGCCCGGCCTGCAAGGCCTTCGAGACGGCGTACCGGCCCACCATCCACAAGCTGACCGACGCCGGGCGGCTGAAGGTGCGGTACCACCTGGCGACGATCATCGACGGCAACCTGGGCGGCACCGGCTCCCGCAACGCGGCCAACGCCGCGGCCTGCGCGCAGGACACCGGGAAATTCCCCGACTACCACGACGTGCTCTACGACAACCAGCCCGTCGAGACCGACGACGGCTACGCCGACAACGGCAAGCTCATCGAGCTGGCCGCCAAGGTCGACGGTCTTGATACGCCCGCGTTCCGCACATGTGTCGAGAAGGGGACGCACAACAGCTGGGTCGACAAGTCCGCGGCGGCCTTCCGCAACGGCGACTTCAAGGGCACGCCGACGGTGATTCTCGACGGCAGGAACATCTACCAGGACCAGACGATGACCCCGAAAAAGCTGAAGCGGCTGGTCCAGCAGGCCAACAAGGAGTAGGCGGCGCCGGGGGATCTCACCCCCGCCCGTTATGGACCCGTAGCCGGGCTGCCTGCCGTGCGCGCGGCCCGGCACGGTAGCGTCGACCTTGCCATGGAACTTGCTTACATTCCCAGCCCCTCGCGCGGGGTGCTGCACCTCGGCCCCATTCCGCTGCGCGGCTACGCGTTCTGCATCATCATCGGCGTCTTCGCCGCCGTCTGGATCGGCAACCGGCGCTGGATCGCGCGGGGCGGCCAGGCCGGCACGGTGGCCGACATCGCGGTCTGGGCCGTGCCGTTCGGTCTGGTCGGCGGCCGGCTCTACCACGTGATCACGGACTACGAGCTGTACTTCAGCGAGGGCCGTGACTGGGTGGACGCCTTCAAGATCTGGGAGGGCGGCCTCGGCATCTGGGGCGCGATCGCGCTCGGCGCGGTGGGCGCTTGGATCGGCTGCCGGCGCCGGGGCATCCCACTGCCGGCCTGGGCCGACGCCCTCGCCCCCGGTATCGCCGTCGCGCAGGCGGTCGGCCGCTGGGGCAACTGGTTCAACCAGGAGCTGTACGGGAAGCCCACCGACCTGCCGTGGGCGCTGAAGATCACGTCGTCCACGGACGGGCGGGTGCCGGGCACCTACCACCCGACGTTCCTGTACGAGTCGCTGTGGTGCCTCGGTGTCGCGGCCCTGGTGATCTGGGCGGACCGCCGCTTCAAGCTCGGACACGGGCGGGCGTTCGCGCTGTACGTCGCGGCGTACTGCGTGGGCCGGTTCTGGACCGAGTACATGCGCATCGACGACGCCCACCACCTCCTGGGCCTGCGGCTGAACAACTGGACCGCGCTGATCGTGTTCGTGCTCGCGGTGGTGTACATCGTGCTCTCGTGGAAGAAGCGGCCTGGGCGGGAGACCGTCGTGGAGCCGGGTGTCCCCGACGATTCGGCCGACAGCGCGGACGGTGCCTCCGCTGATGAGTCCGAGGCCGTGACGAAGACCGACGAGAAGACCGAGGCGGACGCCGACGCAGGCGCCGACGCCGACCCGGACACGGATGCCGCGGACAAGGACGCGGACGCGGATGCCGACGCGGGTGTGAAGGACGAGGCCGAGTCGGCGAAGAAGAGCTGACGTCACGTCGTACGAGGATGAGGGCGCGCTGGGATCCCAGGGCGCCCTCATCGTGTCTGGGCCGGGGTCAGTTCCGGCGGGCCAGTGACAGCGTGCGGTGCGCCGCCGACACCATCGCCGCGTCGATGAACCCGCCGTCCGGCAACGCCTGGGCACCTCGTTCCGTCGCCGCCGCCTTGATGATCGTCTCCGCCTCCTCGATCTCCCGCTGTGTGGGGAGGTAGGCCCGCTCGATGACCGGGAGCTGGCGGGGATGGATGGCGGCGCGGCCGAGGAAGCCCAGGGTGCGGCCGCGGGCGCAGGAGGCCGCGAGGCCCTCCAGGTCGCGGATGTCGGGGTGCACGGACTGGGGCGGCGGGGGCAGGCCCGCCGCCCGTGCGGCCACGATCACCCGGGAGCGGGACCAGTCGAGGCCCGCGTCCTCGCGTACTCCCAGGTCGGCGCGGAGGTCCGCCTCGCCGAGGCCGATACCGCGCAGGGCGGTGTGGCAGGAGGCGATCGCGTGGGCCCGTTCGATGGCCAGGGCCGACTCCAGGAGGGCGTACAGCGGGGGCGCGCCCGCGTCGGCGCCGCCCGTGTCCTCGGCGACGCGGACGATCTGCCCGGGGGAGGTCACCTTGGGCAGGCGCAGTCCGCGGACGCCCGGGAGCGCGGCGATCGCCGTCAGGTCGGCGTCGGCGCCGGGAGTGCCGACGGCGTTCACGCGCACGTGGACCGGGATCGGCTGCGGCTCGGTGAGGAGTTCGGCGGTGGCCGCGCGGGCGTAGTCCTTGCGGTCGGGGGCGACCGCGTCCTCCAGGTCGACCACGACCACGTCGGCGCCCGCGGTGAGGGCCTTGGCGACGACATGGGGACGGTCGCCGGGGGCGTACAGCCAGGTGAGCGGGGGCGCTGTCATACGGCGCCCGCTTCGCGCAGGGCGGCCAGTTCCGCTTCGGTCAGGCCCAGTTCGGTGAGGACCTCCGTGGTGTCCGCGCCGTGCGGCCGGCCCGCCCAGCGGATCGCGCCGGGCGTGGCGGACAGACGGAAGAGGACGTTCTGCATACGGAGAGGGCCCAGTTCGGGGTCGTCGACCGTGGTGACGGTGTCCAGGGCCTGGTACTGCGGGTCGGCCAGCACGTCCCGGACGTCCTGGATCGGGGCGACGGCCGCCTCCGCCTTCTCGAAGGCGGCCAGGACGTCGGTGCGGGTGCGGGCGGCGATCCAGGTGCCGACCGCCTCGTCGAGGACGTCGGTGTGGGCGGCCCGGCCGGCGCCCGTCGCGAACCACGGTTCGTCGATCAGTTCCGGCCGGCCCACCAGCCGCATCACCCGCTCGGCGATCGACTGGGCGGAGGTGGAGACGGCGACCCAGGTGCCGTCCGCCGTGCGGTACGTGTTGCGCGGGGCGTTGTTCTGGGAGCGGTTGCCGGTGCGGGGCTGGACGTGGCCGAGCTGGTCGTACCAGGTCGGCTGCGGGCCCAGCACGGTCAGGATCGGTTCGATGATCGCCATGTCGACGACCTGGCCCTCGCCCGTGCGGTCGAGGGCGGCGAGGGCCGTCATGACGGCGTAGGCGGTGGCGAGGCCCGCGATGGAGTCGGCGAGGCCGAAGGGCGGGAGCGTCGGGGGCGCGTCCGGTTCGCCGGTGATCGCGGCGAAGCCGCTCAACGCCTCGGCGAGGGTGCCGAAGCCGGGGCGGTGGGCGGCGGGGCCGAACTGGCCGAAGCCGGTGACCCGGGTGAGGACCAGTCGCGGGTTGGCGGCGGACAGTTCCTCCCAGCCCAGGTCCCACTTCTCCAGGGTGCCGGGGCGGAAGTTCTCGATGACGACGTCCGCGGTGGCGGCCAGGCGCAGGAGGGTGGCGCGACCGCCGGGCGTGGAGAGGTCCAGGGTGATGGTGCGCTTGTTGCGGGCGAGGAGTTTCCACCACAGGCCCACGCCGTTCTTCGACGGGCCGTGGCCCCGGGAGGGATCGGGCCTGGTGGGGTGCTCGACCTTGATGACCTCCGCGCCGAAGTCGCCGAGCATGGTGGCGGCGAGGGGGCCCGCGAAGAGGGTGGCGAGGTCGAGGACGCGGAGGCCGGTGAGGGGGCTCTGGGGCTTGACGTGTCCCGCGGCGATGGGGGTCATGGGTGAGGTGCCTCCGGGTGGGTGAGCGTGCGGGTGAGGTGCGCGAGCGTGTCGAAGCCGATGCCGTCGAAGTCGCCGACGGTGGTGGACAGACGGTTCTTCAGCGGGGCCGTCCAGCGGTCGGGCAGGGCGGAGGGGGCGCCGGCGAGGAGACCGGCGACGCTGCCCGCGGTGGCGCCGTTGGAGTCGGTGTCCCAACCGCCTGACACCGCACGGCAGATGGAGCCCGTGAAGTCGCCGTCCGCGTGGGTGAGGGCGGCGGTGATCAGCGCGGTGTTGGGGATGGCGTGGACCCAGTGGGTGTGCGCGTGGGCGGCGTGGAGTTCGTCGACGACGGTGTCGAAGTCCCGGTGGCGGCGGGCCAGTTCGAGGGCCTGGTGAATGGCTCGGGCCAGGCGGGAGTTCGGGGGGATCACTGTGAGCCCGGTGCGCAGCGCGGTGTGGATGTCGGTGGTGCCGGTGGCCGCCCGGGCGATGGCGGCCGCGATGAACATGGCCGCGTAGACGCCGTTGGCGGTGTGGGTGAGGGTGGCGTCACGGTGGGCCTGTTCGGCTGCGGCGGCCGGGTCGCCGGGGTTGGTCCAGCCGTGGACGTCGGCGCGGATCAGGGCGCCGATCCATTCGCGGAAGGGGTTGTGGTGGCGGGCGGTGTGCGGGGGTTCCAGGCCGGTGAGGAGGTTGCGGTAAGCGACGCGTTCCGCGGTGAAGGTACGGCCGGCGGGGAGTTCGTCGAGCCAGAGGGCCGCCACGTCGCGGGTGGTGAAGCGCTGTCCGTGGCGTCGCAGCAGGAGGAGGTTGAGGAGGGGGTAGTTGAGGTCGTCGTCCTCGGGCATGCCGTCGATGTTCTCGGCGAGGGAGGTGGTGGCCGAGCGGCGGTTCCAGGGGTGTGCCGTCAGAAGGGCGCTGGGGACTCCTCGCGCCGTGAAATACCTGGTCAATGGCCAGTTCCCGGCGGACTCGGCCAGTCGGCGGATGGCTTCCAGGGGGAGTTTCTCCACTGGTTTGCCCAGGAGGCAGCCGGCCGCTCGGCCCAGCCAGGCGGCTTCCAGGCGGGCCGGGGTGGGGGCGGTGGCGTGCCCGTGCCCGGCTGTCTTCTTCGGCCAGTCCGGACACAGGGACTTGATCCGGTCCAGGTCCGTCGGCTCCCGGTCCGCCAAGGGGCTGGGCAGGTCCGCGAGTTCGTCCAGCAGGTCCACCGCGAGGAGGCGCAGAGCGCGCGAGGCGCGTTCGGGGGAGGCGCCCGCCGTCTCCGGAGCCTCCAGGCCTCCCGCCGCCTTCCAGCGGGACGCGATCGCCGAGGGGTCGCGGCCGTCCTGGGCTGCCTGACGGAGTTCGTGGCCGACGAGGTCCTCCGGCTGGACCCAGGTCAGGCGGAGCACCCGGTGCCTCCGAGGAGGGTGAGGGCTCGCTCGTGGGAGCGGCGTCGGCGTACGTCCCGTTCGAAGATCTCCCGGGTGACGGCGGTGAGCGTGGCCGCGGGTTCCCACAGGTCCAGACGGCTCGCTTCCGAGACCTGTTTCGACCAGTCCTCCGGGACCGGGGAGCCCAGCGCGCCCGCCAGCGCGCCGGCCATCGTCGCGATGGAGTCGCAGTCGCGGCCGTAGTTCACCGCGCCGAGGACCGCGTGCCGGTAGTCGCCGCCGGAGACCAGCAACATGCCCAGCGCGATGGGGAGTTCCTCGATCGCGTGCAGCCGGGACGGGCGGCGGGCGCCCAGGGAGGGGGCCCGGTAGTCGGGACCCACCGTGTCGTAGGGCGCGACCGCCTCTCGGAGCGGGCCCAGCGCCGACTCGAAGTCCGTGTGGTGGGACGCGGCTTCGCAGACCTTCTCGATCGCCTCCCGGGTACCGTCCTTCGCCAGGGACAGACAGGCCGCGACGACGGAGTCCGGGCCCGCACCCGGTGTGGCCGCCGCGGCCACCGCCGCCGCGAGAACGGCCGCCGCCTCACGGCCGTACGACGACTGGTGGGCGCCCGCGATGTCCAGGGCCTCGGCGTAGGCGGCCGTGGGGTTGGCCGCGTTGACCAGGCCGACCGGGGCCATGTACATCGCCGCACCGCAGTTGACGATGTTGCCGACACCGGCCTCGCGCGGGTCGACATGGCCGTAGTGGAGCCTCGCCACCAGCCACTTCTCCGCGAGGAAGACACGGTGCAGGGGGAGGGCCTCCGCGTCCAGCTCCGGGATCCAGCGCGGGGTGGTCATCAGGTCGGGGACCAGGTGCTCCGCGATCGCGTACGCGTCCAGGTGGTCGCGGACCTGGGCGTAGACCCGTACCAGCGCGTGCGTCATCAACGTGTCGTCGGTGACATGGCCGTCGCCCTTGTGGTACGGCGCGATGGGGCGGGCGGTGCGCCAGGTGTCACCGTTCCAGGGACCGACGATGCCGTGGACGCGGCCGGCGTGGCGCTCCAGGATCTGTGCGGGGGAGTAGCCCTCGACGGGACCGCCCAGCGCGTCGCCGACGGCCGCGCCGACCAGGGCGCCGGTGATGCGCTCGGCCAGTCCCACTTCTCGGCTTTCTTCGGTTTTGGGTGTCATGTACCGAATCATCCCTTCGGTGGGGCGGGTTGTGCGGCTTCCAGGAGTTCGGCGAGTTCCACCAGGTCCGTGCCGGTGAGCCGGGGGAGTGCGCAGCCGGACAGCGTGCGGCAGGCGGCACGCCAGGAGGCGGGGATCGACGCGCCACCTCCCAGGGCGCCGGCGAGGGCGCCGGCCAGGGCAGGAGCCGAGTCCGCGACCCGGGAGAGGCAGGCCGCCGCCGGTACCGCTTCCGCGATCCGGCCGTTCGCCGCGGTGGCCAGGGCGAGGGCGACCGGGACCGTCTCGGCGGCGGCGATGCCGTAGCTGTAGACGTGGTCGACGATCTGGTGTTCGAGCAGGGGGATCAGGGCGAAGGTGCTCTCGGCGTCGTGGGCCAGCGCGAGGGCGTGGCGGGCGTTGCGGCCGATCTCGGTGGACTCGGGGAGCTCCGCGAGGGCCGCGGCCGTGCAGGTGTGTACGTCGGCCCCGGTCAGGGCGAGGGAGAGGGCCGCCGCCATCGCCCTGGCGCCGTGCACGCCGTCGCCGTCCTGGGTGTAGCGGGCGTCGAACTCGGCCAGATCGGCGGCGAGTCGGGGGTCGCCGGGGTGGGCCACAGCGAGGACGCAGGCCCGGACGCAGGCCGCGTCGTCGAAGTAGTGCGGGTTGTCGTGGCCGGTGGCGGGCGGGCGCAGACCGGCGGCGAGGTTGCCGAGGCCGGCGCGGACGGAGATACGGGCGCGCAGGGGGAGGACCGCGGACTCGATCTCGGGGGCGCGGTTCGCGGCGGCGGCCACCTCGCTCGCCACGGCGTTCCAGGTGAGGTCGATCGCGGCGCGGGTGCGGCGCTGTCGGCTCAGGTCGCCGAGGACGCTGTCGTCGCCGGCCCGCAGCAGTGCCTCCGCGGTGAACGCGGCCCACTCGGCGTCGTCGGAGGGGCCGAGGCGGAGGGGTTCCGGGGGCTGGTTGAGTGCGATGGGGACGGGGAGGGTCGTGGTCGCGTTCTGTTCGGCGAAGGTGTCGAGTTCGCGGGTGAGGCGGCGGGTCCAGTCGGGCATGCGGGCGGCTCGGTGGCGGGCGGCGGGCCAGCCGGCGGCGTCGCCTGCGGCCAGGCCCAGCAGGAGGCCTTCGATGCGGCGGCTTGTTTCGATGCGGCCGCTCGTGGTGTGAACGGCCTCGGCTTCGCCTTCGGCCTTTTTGTTCCCACCCGCACCACCTGTGCTGGTTTCGTTGTCGGGTGCGGGTGGCCCCTGTGGGGCGCTCTCGCCGTCGGCGGCCGCGGGTTCGGTCGTGCCGAGCGTGAGCGTGGTCTCGTCCCAGGGGGCGGGGGGCGTCATGAGGCCACCTCTGTCTCGTCGTTGGCCCGCGGGGTGAGGGTGTTCGGGTGCGGGGTGTCGGCTCGTAGGGGAACCTCGCTCGGTACGAATCCCCCGGCGCCCCACCTGCCGTCCTCGCCCGGAGTCAGCAGTTCCGCCACGTCCAGGACGTGGTGGCCCGCCATCGACGGCAGGCAGCTGCCTCGGGCCGGACCGATGGCCGAGGCCCAGTCGGCCGGGATCGCGGCGGCGCCGCGGGTCGCGCCGGCCAGGGCGCCCGCCACCGCTGCCGTGGTGTCGGCGTCGCGGCCCATGTTGACGGCGGTCAGTACCGCCTGGACGAAGTCGCCGTCGGCTGAGGCGTAGGCCCCGAAGGCGAGGGCGACCGCCTCGGGGGCCAGGTCGGTCCAGGGGTAGCCGCCGACGACGACGGCGGAGCGGACCGCGCGTTCGCCGCGGTGGGCCGCGGTCACGGCACGGCGCAGTGAGCGCGCCGTCCAGGAGTCGTCGGGGACGACCGCCAGGGCCGCGGCGACCACCGCGATGACCGGGGCGCCCGCCATCGCCGCCGCGACCGCGGCCGCCACCGCCTGGCCGCCGTAGATGCCCTCGCCGTCGTGGCTCACCGAGCCGTCGATCGCGACCAGGCGGGCGGCCTCGGCGGGGCGGCCCGCCGCGAACACGCCGAAGGGGGCGGCACGCATGGCGAGGCCGTCGCTCCAGGCGTGGCGGTGCTGGGCGGAGATGGGGGCGGCCAGGCCCCGGCGCAGGTTCTCCAGGGTGCCGCGTTCGCTGAAGCCCGCGCCCCGGAAGGGTCCTTCGGCGCGGTCCGCGATCCACAGGTGCCAGGCCGCCTCCACATGGGCCGGGGTGAGCGCGGAGCCGTGGCGGGCCAGGAGGAGGCCGGAGAAGATCGCGTACTCGGTGTCGTCCGTGCCGGCTGGGTGGTCGCTGACGTAGCCCGTGATGCGGCCCCAACGGGCGCGGATCTCGGAGGGCTTCATGTTCTCCGCGGGCGCTCCGAGAGCGTCCCCGACGGCCAGGCCGAGCAGCGCGCCGCGGGCCCGCTCGCGGAGGTCGGTGGCGTCCTCGGGTGCCGGGGTCGAGGGAATGCAGGCGATGGATGCCATCCGCGGCCTCCTCCTCCACGGGTCTCGCACAGGGCGCGAAACCCTTTGCGGATGTGTCCCACCGGAGGGGTTCGCCGGAGCCCCGGAGGCTTCATCATCACCCGGTCGACACCTGTGCGGAGCCTCTGTCGAATGAGCGTCCGAGGGCAAAGCCGCAGGTTAGCGGAGCCTTTCCTTGCTGGTGGACGGGAATGCGGAAGCGTAGTGTGGGCGTTGTCGAAAAGTGGAATCAGTCCAAACAAGCTTCTGGGGGACCGGAATGGCGCTCATCGAAACCGAGGCCGCGCTGCACGAGGCGCACCGCGACAACCACACCCACCGGGACGTCAACGGTGGCTGGCTGCGCCCCGCCGTCTTCGGCGCGATGGACGGTCTGGTGTCCAACCTCGCCCTGATGACCGGTGTCGCGGGTGGTGCGGTCGGGCACCGGACCATCGTCATCACCGGCCTCGCGGGACTCGCCGCCGGCGCCTTCTCCATGGCCGCCGGCGAGTACACCTCCGTCGCCTCGCAGCGCGAGCTCGTCGAGGCCGAGCTCGAGGTGGAGCGCCGGGAGCTGAGGAAGCACCCCAAGGACGAGGAGGCCGAGCTCGCCGCGCTGTACGAGGGGCGGGGGGTCGAGCCCGGGCTGGCGCGGGAGGTGGCCCGGCAGTTGTCCCGCGATCCCGAGCAGGCGCTGGAGATACACGCTCGGGAGGAACTCGGGATCGACCCCGGCGACCTGCCGTCGCCGCTGGTCGCCGCGGTGTCGTCGTTCGGGGCGTTCGCGTTGGGCGCCCTGCTGCCCGTACTGCCGTATCTGCTCGGTGCCACCGTTCTGTGGCCCGCCCTGCTGCTCGCGCTCTTCGGGCTGTTCGCGTGCGGTGCGGTGGTGGCCAGGGTGACCGCGCGGTCCTGGTGGTTCAGCGGACTGCGGCAGCTCGCTCTCGGGGGTGCGGCGGCCGGTGTGACGTACGCCCTGGGCACTCTGTTCGGAACGGCCGTAGGATAGGTCGGCTATCAGGTTATGCGGCAGGACGCATAAGTAGCCGTTACTCGCTGGTTTCGAATGCTTAACCACCGGGCATGAGCCGTAAGCGCTGGGGGCAATGAAGCCTGCGGCGCATTCGCGGGGTGGGCGACGTCGCCCGCTCCGCCTCCTGGACCGATGGACACCGACCTGTCCCGCTTGGTCCCACATACTTCAAGCCATGTGCGCGACACCCCCTCGCACCCGCGTGGCGTCCGCATGTTGGAACGGATGATTCGGTTCACGAGAACCGCTCCATCATGTAACCTGCACGAAATTTTGCACTCACGCAGAGGGCCAACGTCGTCCCTCGGCACTATGCATATGCCAGATGACGACGACGGGAGAGCCGATGCGTACGCCGCGCCAGCCGTCCCAGCATTCCGCGAATGGCCAGAAGTGGTCGTTCATGGATGCTCGCCCTGCTGCGCAGGGTATGTACGACCCCCGCAACGAGCACGACGCCTGCGGCGTCGGCTTCGTGGCCACCCTCACCGGCGAGGCGAGCCATGCGCTGGTCGAGCAGGCGCTCACGGTTCTGCGCAACCTGGAGCACCGCGGTGCCACCGGCTCCGAGCCCGACTCGGGCGACGGCGCGGGCATCCTGTCCCAGGTGCCGGACGCCTTCTTCCGTGAGGTGACCGAGTTCGAGCTGCCCGCGGCCGGTGCGTACGCCGCAGGTATCGCCTTCCTGCCGGAGGACGGCACCGAGGACGCCGTCTCACAGATCGAGACGATCGCCGCGGACGAGGGCCTGACGGTTCTCGGCTGGCGTGAGGTGCCGGTCGCGCCCGGACTCCTCGGCACCATCGCCCGGTCCACGATGCCCGCCTTCCGGCAGATCTTCGTGACCGACGGTTCCTCGACGGACATCGCCCTCGACCGCAAGGCGTTCGTGCTGCGCAAGCGCGCCGAACGCGAGGTCGACGTCTACTTCCCCTCGCTGTCCGCGCGGACCATCGTCTACAAGGGCATGCTGACCACCGGCCAGCTGGAGCCCTTCTTCCCGGACCTGTCCGACCGCCGCTTCGCCTCCGCGATCGCGCTGGTCCACTCGCGGTTCTCGACGAACACGTTCCCGAGCTGGCCGCTGGCGCACCCGTACCGCTTCGTCGCGCACAACGGTGAGATCAACACCGTCAAGGGCAACCGCAACTGGATGGCCGCCCGCGAGTCCCAGCTGGACTCCGAGCTGTTCGGCTCTGGGCACAGTGGGGCCGACAAGGACGCCCTCGACCGGGTCTTCCCGATCTGTACGCCCGACGCCTCCGACTCGGCGTCCTTCGACGAGGTCCTCGAACTCCTGCACCTGGGCGGCCGTTCACTGCCGCACTCCGTGCTGATGATGATCCCGGAGGCGTGGGAGAACCACGACTCCATGGACCCGGCGCGGCGCGCCTTCTACCAGTTCCACTCCAACCTGATGGAGCCCTGGGACGGCCCGGCCTGTGTCACCTTCACCGACGGCAAGCAGGTCGGCGCGGTCCTCGACCGCAACGGACTGCGCCCCGGCCGCTACTGGGTCACCGACGAAGGCCTGGTCGTCCTCGGCTCCGAGGTCGGCGTCCTCGACATCGACCCCGCCAAGGTCGTCCGCAAGGGCCGACTGCAGCCCGGCCGTATGTTCCTCGTGGACACCGTCGAGCACCGCATCATCGAGGACGACGAGATCAAGGCCCAGCTCGCCGCCGAGGCCCCCTACGCCGAGTGGCTGGAGGCCGGCGAGATCGAGCTGTCCGACCTGCCCGAGCGTGAGCACATCGTGCACACGCACGCCTCCGTCACTCGCCGCCAGCAGACCTTCGGCTACACCGAGGAAGAGCTGCGCGTCATCCTGGCGCCGATGGCCAAGGCCGCTGCCGAGCCGATCGGTTCGATGGGCACCGACTCGCCGATCGCCGCGCTGTCCGAGCGCCCGCGGCTGTTCTTCGACTACTTCACCCAGCTGTTCGCACAGGTCACCAACCCGCCCCTGGACGCGATCCGCGAGGAACTCGTCACCTCCCTGCGTTCAGCGCTGGGCACCCAGGGCAACCTGCTGGAGCCGAGCGCCGCGTCCTGTCGCAGCGTCGTCCTGCCCTTCCCGGTGATCGACAACGACGAGCTGGCCAAGCTCATACACATCAACGCCGACGGCGACATGCCGGGCATGAAGGCCGCGACCCTCTCCGGTCTCTTCCGCGTCTCCGGTGGCGGCGATTCCCTGGCCGCGCGCATCGAGGAGATCTGCGCCGAGGCCGACGCCGCCATAGAGAACGGCGCCCGCCTGATCGTCCTGTCGGACCGTCACTCGGACGCCGAGCACGCACCGATCCCGTCGCTGCTGCTCACCGCGGCCGTCCACCACCACCTCATCCGCACCAAGCAGCGCACTCAGGTGGGCCTGCTGGTCGAGGCCGGTGACGTCCGCGAGGTCCACCACGTCGCCCTGCTCATCGGCTTCGGCGCCGCCGCCGTGAACCCGTACCTGGCCATGGAGTCGGTCGAGGACCTGGTCCGCGCCGGCACCTTCCTGTCGGACATCGAGGCCGAGAAGGCCATCCGCAACCTGATCTACGCCCTCGGCAAGGGCGTCCTGAAGGTCATGTCCAAGATGGGCATCTCGACGGTCGCCTCCTACCGAGGCGCCCAGGTCTTCGAAGCGGTCGGCCTCGACGCGCAGTTCGTCACCAAGTACTTCAGCGGCACGGCCACCAAGATCGGCGGCGTCGGTATCGACGTCATCGCCAAGGAGGTCGCCGCCCGCCACGCGAAGGCGTACCCGGCCAGCGGCATCGCGCCCGCCCACCGCGCCCTCGACATAGGCGGCGAGTACCAGTGGCGCCGCGAGGGCGAACCGCACCTGTTCGACCCGGAGTCGGTCTTCCGCCTCCAGCACTCGACGCGCAGCGGCCGGTACGACATCTTCAAGAAGTACACCGAGCGCGTGAACGAGCAGTCCGAGCGTCTGATGACGCTGCGCGGCCTGTTCGGCTTCAAGGCCGACGACCGTCAGCCGATCTCCATCGACGAGGTCGAGCCGGCGTCCGAGATCGTCAAGCGCTTCTCCACCGGCGCCATGTCGTACGGCTCCATCTCCAAGGAAGCCCACGAGACGCTCGCCATCGCCATGAACCAGCTGGGCGGCAAGTCCAACACCGGTGAGGGCGGCGAGGACGCGGACCGCCTCTACGACCCGGCGCGCCGGTCCAGCATCAAGCAGGTCGCCTCCGGCCGCTTCGGTGTGACCTCCGAGTACCTGGTCAACGCGGACGACATCCAGATCAAGATGGCCCAGGGCGCCAAGCCCGGCGAGGGCGGCCAGCTGCCCGGCCACAAGGTGTACCCGTGGGTCGCCAAGACGCGTCACTCGACGCCGGGCGTGGGTCTCATCTCCCCGCCGCCGCACCACGACATCTACTCCATCGAGGACCTGGCCCAGCTGATCCACGACCTGAAGAACGCGAACCCGCAGGCGCGGATCCACGTGAAGCTGGTCTCCGAGGTCGGCGTCGGCACGGTCGCGGCGGGTGTGTCCAAGGCACACGCGGACGTGGTGCTCATCTCCGGCCACGACGGCGGTACCGGCGCATCCCCGTTGACCTCGCTGAAGCACGCGGGCGGCCCCTGGGAGCTCGGTCTCGCCGAGACCCAGCAGACCCTGCTGCTCAACGGCCTGCGCGACCGCATCGTCGTGCAGACCGACGGCCAGCTCAAGACCGGCCGTGACGTCGTCATCGCCGCGCTGCTCGGCGCCGAGGAGTTCGGTTTCGCGACCGCGCCCCTCGTCGTCTCCGGCTGCGTCATGATGCGCGTCTGCCACCTGGACACCTGCCCCGTCGGCATCGCCACCCAGAACCCGACCCTGCGTGAGCGGTTCACCGGCAAGGCCGAATACATCGTGAACTTCTTCCAGTTCATCGCCGAGGAGGTCCGCGAGATCCTCGCCGAGCTGGGCTTCCGCTCCATCGAGGAAGCCGTCGGCCACGCCGAGACCCTCGACGTGACCCGCGCGGTCAACCACTGGAAGGCGCAGGGCCTGGACCTGGCTCCGCTCTTCTACGTGCCCGAGCTGCCCGAGGGTTCCGCGCGGCACCAGGTGATCGGGCAGGACCACGCTCTGGAGAAGGCGCTCGACAACGAGCTGATCAAGCTCGCCGCCGACGCCCTCGCCGCGGACTCCGCGACCGACGCCCAGCCGGTGCGCGCCCAGGTCACCATCCGCAACATCAACCGCACGGTCGGCACCATGCTCGGCCATGAGGTGACCAAGAAGTTCGGCGGTGCGGGCCTGCCCGAGGACACCGTCGACATCACCTTCACCGGCAGCGCAGGCCAGTCCTTCGGCGCCTTCCTGCCGCGCGGTGTCACGCTGCGCCTGGAGGGCGACGCCAACGACTACGTCGGCAAGGGCCTCTCCGGCGGCCGGGTGATCGTCCGTCCCGACCGGGGCGCCGACCACCTCGCCGAGTTCTCGACGATCGCGGGCAACACCATCGCGTACGGCGCGACCGGCGGCGAGCTGTTCCT